>Ga0268282_1000245_pt1 | contig 30509 bp, 28 predicted proteins | sample saktaG_12_FD_190133 | JGI IMG/M metagenome (GOLD analysis project Ga0268282, IMG submission 190133) | Saline water microbial communities from Sakinaw Lake, British Columbia, Canada - sak_2011_5_24_120m | ecosystem: Environmental > Aquatic > Non-marine Saline and Alkaline > Saline ...
GATTTTCCGAAAACTTGAGTACAATAGAACCTGACTCAAATTATATTTGGGATAGAGTAGCACTTGAACCCTATTCCCAAGCTCAGGTACAATGGTGTAAATTCGATTGGGCGAATATTGGATTACTTAATCATATTAACGGATTTGAAATTTCAAATTGTATTTTTAGGAATAGTCAGTGTGGATTTAAAGCTGAGGAAGTTGATTCGTGTTTTTGTAGTAATATGTTGTGTGAAGATATTACTAATGTAGAGCAGGGCGGGATTTATTTTTATCAAGTCGGAGATGGATATATTGAAAAAAATATTGTGAATGATTGTGAGAATGGGATTAAGGTTAAGGATGAAAGTAATCCTGAAATAAAAGATAATTATATTAATAATTGTAATGTTGGACTTATGGTTTCTCATAATTCATCATCGATAATTGCCCACAATAACGTCATTGAATGTATAATTGGGATTTATACTGAATGGTTATGCCATCCTACGATTATAAGAAATGTAATCATTTCAAACTCTGGGCTTGTAAATGAGATGTATCAAAGTCCTCTTGAAATACATTACAATAATTTAAATTGTTATCAGTATGCAATACAGCTTATACCTCATGATTGGTGGTATGGAGGGGATTTATCAGGTGAAAATAATTATTTCTATACTGTTAATGAAGATGAAATCAATGAGATGATTTATGACAAAAATGATATTACAGGACATTATTTGGAATACACAGGAGTTGTAAATTATACGCCATTTGAGTCAGCTTCTATTCTATCAGCAGGCATATCGGGAAGTAAATTTCATAGAAGTTTTTAGTAATTTACCAATTTTTAATTTACAGAATTAGACTTATAGTGTTAGGAAGAATTATTAAAAAGGAAGAGATCATTTTTACAGAAAGGTATTATTATATTTATGAAAAATTTAAAGAGAAAATCTAAGGTTGCAATAATTCATGATACTAATTGCAAAGAATACCCTGATACAACACCTTTTGATCCACCAATAATCTATCCAGAGTATACTGTCGGACTTAAAACTGATAAGAGCAATCTTGTTTATGATATGGTTAGAAACCTTTTAATAAAACTTGACTTAGATAAGGAAAACTTTGGAAAAAAAAACTGGAATCCTTTTAAAAAATTGATTTTCCCCAAAGATAAGGTTGTAATTAAACCTAATCTTGTGAAACATTTTCACCCAGCAGATAACACGGCAGTACTGAGTAGTATCACCCATGGTTCAATTTTACGGCCAATAATCGATTATGTAAATATTGCTTTGAAAGGAAATGGAAAGATTATTATTTGCGATACCCCTCTTGAGAAAACTAATTTTGATGAAATTTTAAAGATTACAGGTATAGGAGAAATGGCAAATTATCTTAGAGATGTATATAAATATCAAATAGATGTCTTAGACTTACGGGAGTATAGAACTTATCTCCGTCAAGATAGTAGCTTTGATTTTTCGAAGTTGCAAGGGGACCCAGAGGGTTATTGCACAATAAATTTAGGAAGAATTAGCGAATTTACAGAGTTGGATTCGCGTCCACAGAATTATCTCACACTTGCTGATCACTCAATAGACCACTTTAATCCATTTATTAATGAAATTGGTGTGACCAACAATTTTCATAAGCCAGGAAGACATGAGTATCTGATTGCGAAGACGATATTGGATGCAGATGTAATCATTTCAGTACCAAAATTGAAAACACATAAGAAAGCCGGTGTTACACTTAATTTAAAGAACATGATTGGAATAGTGCCAGGTAAGGTTTACCTGCCTCATCATCGACCTGGTAGCCCACCTTATGGTGACTCTTTTCCTGTTCCTCCATCTAAGATATTTCTTTTGAAAAGAAAGATCAAAAGAAAGATAAAATCTCAATTATCCCAACTAATAAGGGGAGAAGAGATTATTAAATTAATCAAGAATGCTAAAAAACTTGTTGCCCAAATAAAACTTCCCTCAATAAAAAATCCCATAGAATGGGGAGACTGGTATGGCAATGATACACTATGGAGAACAATATTGGATTTAAATAAAATATTACTTTATGCTAATAAGCAGGGGAAAATGACATCTAAACGACAAAGAAGATATTTTTCGATTATTGATGGAGTTATCGGACAAGAGGGAGAGGGACCAATGTCTGGTAATCCTAAGATTTGTTCTCTTCTTTTAGGGGGCAATGATGGTGTAGCAGTTGATACGATAGCTGCTATCCTTATGGGCTTCGATCCATCTAAGATCAAAACGATAGAGAAAACAAAGACCATTAAAAATTATTGGCTTGGTGAAGCAAAACTAAATAATATAGTAGTTAAAAATAATGAAAAGGAAATATTGAACTTTAGATTTAAAGCGCCCTATGGATGGCTCAACCATATTGAATTAGAAAAAGATATTACTTCTGAATTTTTTTTGGGAAAAGAGTAGATTTATTAAATGATATAACATAAGATGAATAAGTGCATTATTGGGGAAAATGAAATTTTTCTACTGATTTATTTATGTCAAATATATTATGTTTTTTATACTCTATATCCAGAGAATTTAATAAAAACTATTACACTAAATTGGATATCTAACCATTTCTTTCACAGTTTCTAATATGTTAAGAAATTTTACAAAATCAATTTTTATATATGGACTTGCTCCAAGTTTTGGAAAATTTATAGGAATATTTCTTATACCAATATATACAAGAGTTTTTAATCCCTCAGAATATGGTGTCATAGATTTATTTAATGTAATTATATATCTTTTAGTAATCTTTGCAAATTTAGAGATACATAGTGGGATGGGTCGCTATTTTAATTTAACGAAAGTGACTAAAGAGCGACAGGTTTTAGTATCAACCGCTTTCTGGAACGAAATTATTCTATCATTTGTTGTAATACTTTTTGCTTCAATATTTTCAAAGAATATAAACTCACGCCTACTCCATACCCTAGAATATAATAATGTATTTCTCATAGCATTGTTATGGTTGCCAGTATCTTGTATTTTTACATATCTTAGTGTTGTAATGAGGTATGAGAAAAGAGCTTCGTTATTTCTAATTGTTGCCCTAATTCAAATCATTGTGAAAGTGTCAGTATCATTAGTTACAATATTGGTTCTTAAATGGGGAGTGGCCGGAATTTTTATTGGGCAAATTGCTGGTGACTTAATCGGCAGTTTATTACTATTGTACTTTTTAAAAAGATATATTATATTTGCCTATGATATAAACATTCTAAGAAAATTGATTACATTTTCTCTTCCACTGATTCCAGGAGTTATTGTTTTTTATTTTAACCAATCACTGAATAGACTTGTGATGCTTAAGTATCTATCGCTGGAAGCGATTGGACTTTATGCGATAGCTTTAAAGGTCTCTAGCATTTTTGTATTAATAATGTCTGCATTCCGTATGGCTTGGGAACCTTTTATGTATGAAAATTTAGAAAGGGATGACCAAAAAAAAATATTTATTTGTATTTACAAACTTGCAATTATATCATTAAGTGGACTAGTAATAAGTATTACTTTATTCTCAAAAGAAATATTAATGGTGTTAACAAGCGAAAAATATTTTTCCGCTTATCCCTTAATCGGATTTTTGAGTATATTTACAGTATTGACTATTTTAAGATTGATTGTAGGAATTGGTCCTAAAATTACAAAGAAAACTTTTTATGATTCTTTCGCAAGTATTACTGGAGTGGTTGTTAATGTTGTGGCAATGTTTATTTTTATTCCAAAATTTGGAATAATGGGAGCTGGCTACGGCCTTTGCTTAGGTGGATTAGTCACATTTGTATTAAATTGGTATTTTACAAGCAAACTTTACCTTATAAATTATCCGAAAGTTTTAACAATTGCTCTTGTTTTTCTTTCATTTTTTGTTGCATTTTTTAATATTAAATATTGTATGAGTTTTACTCTCAAGGCAATCTTTGTGATAGGGTTACTTTTATCATCCTTATTTTATTATAGAGGTAGAATTCATAAAATTTATTCCAACTTAGTTTTTAATAGATACAAAAGGTAACATGAAATTCAAATTACCGTTATTTTTCTTTATTTTAGTATTCTATTCATTTGAGGGCCTTTTTACATCAATTGTTTTTATGGAATATGGTAATTATTTTAGTATTGGTAGATTTTTATGTGATGGAATTTTAATTCTATTAGCCTTATCCTGTTTTTACAGAAAAGGTTTATCTGCATCCAAAAAGTTTTTATTAATATTTATCATGGTATCAACTTTTACATATATCTATAATCAGGGTACAGTTACATTAGTAACACATTTTAATGGCTTAAGAGATCCGTTAGTATTTTTTTCAGCATTAGTGTTTATAAATTATATATTCAATTCTAAATATAAAAACAGGTTTATCAGGAGTTTTTCAATTTATTTAATTATATTTGCTCTCACACAATTGCCCACAATGTTAATACAGTTTTATATGTATGGTGCTGGGGATAGAGTAATTGGAACTGCAGGTGGAAGTGGAGTTATTACTATGCTCCTTTTTCTCATTTGCTTTTATCTCTGTGTGAAGTATGCCTCAACAGAGAACGAGGAAGGTTATAAGATTAAAAAATTGCTGGCTATATCATTATTATTGGTTCCTTGTGCCTTTAATGAAACAAAGATATCTTTTATTTTATTACCATTATATTTTCTTTTTTTATCAATTAAGCCAAGAAAAAAGATATTTTCTATTCCTATAATATTATTAGGTGGATTTATTTTATATTTTTTATATTATTTTTATACAAGAACTGCTCAGGATCCGCGAGTATATTTAAGTCTGGATTTCGTTGAATCATATTTCTTTACATATAATGTTCATGAAGGAACCATATCAAGATATGCAATGATTCCAGAAATGTTTTATGTATTCTCAAAAGATGTTGGTGCATATATTTTTGGAATAGGTTATGGAATATTTAAAGGTGAACATATTTTAGGCATTTCACAAGTAGGAGAATCTACTGCTTACTTATGGTCTCGTTCTCAAATATTACTCTTTAGTGCCTGGATGCAGGGCGGTATCTGTTTTGTTCTTGTATTGTTTTTATCTATGTTTTCATTTATGAAGAGGGGAAAAGGTGTCATTTATTCAAAAAATATGAAAGATTTTAAGTATTTTTTATTTTTTGCTTTATTGATAATGTGGAGTTATAATGCGGCAATTCTTACTAGAATATTTGCTATTATTGCTTCATATATGATGATTTGGTGTAAATATGGAGAAATAAATAAAAAAGAAATTACAATGAAAATGAAATTTAATACTGATTGAAAATGTTTATGTTATTATATATAAATGGTATGAATTTTATTTTATAATTAGAAATTGGAAAATATTAAGAACCAACATCAGTTTAAAAGATTTAATTTCATGACGGATGATAAGAATTTGAATAAAATGAATGATATAATTACAACTGAAAGGGGTAGAGTAAAGAGAAAATTCTTTGATAAAAAATCCAGAAAAGTTTATAGTTCAGTTGCTAAAGTTCCAGGTAAGATGGAACTCAATCCCAAAACTCTATCTATATTCTTAAAAATTGGGTATATCCCGGGTAACGAAACACTTTTTAAAGGAATCCAATGCCTGCCCAGTGGAGCAGAGATTGAAATTAAATGTAATAATTGGAAAGTAATAAATCAATTTCGTTATGAAGATTTGGTTAATAAAGAATTCTATATGAATGTAAATGAAAAAGAATTGATTAAAATTGGTGGAGATATATTATTAAAAGCTGTGGAGAAATTATATAGAAAAAACTCAATAGCAATTGTTCCAATTAGTGGAGGTCTTGATTCAAGAGCGATTCTTGCAGCTTTACTGGAACTAACAGGGAATAAAAATATTATTACTTACACTTTTGGAACTCCCAAAACTTATGATTATGAAATTGGCAAATTAGTTGCAGATAAAACGGGTGTAACACATTACTCTTTTGATTTAACAAAATTAAAATATACTCCTGAAAGACTAAAACGGATAGCAAAATTGTCTGATGGCAATACTGATTTATTTCAACCAATGGTTTTAACTTATGTATTCGACTATTTTGGTAACGAGTTAGAATATTGGTCTGGTTATTTGGGTGACCCAATTGCCGGTTCCCATCTCCCCACAAATCCGAGTAAAAACCTGGAATCTGCTAAAGAAAGATTTTTAGTCAAAGTGACTAAACAACTGAAAATTGTTTGTGATGATGTTTATCCTTACAAAGAATTCATTTCGAATGGAACTCAGTATAGTAATTCCTTTAATATTGATGAACAAATTGATTTTGCTAATAGGCAAGAACGATATGTTGCAAATCATCTATTCATGAATGGATTTAATTATAAAATACCGTTTCTTGAGAAAGAATGGATAGGTTTTATGATTAGTCTTCCTATAAAATATCGCCAAAATCTGTATTTGTATAAAAAAATATTATTAAGCGCATTTCCTTTTCTTTTTTCTGTTCCTGTTAAGGAATTTGGTTATCTAGAGGCGAAAAACATTTTGAAATCTACAAGATGCCATGCGAAACAGAAGATGCGTCATGGATTAGCCCGCATTTTCCCAAACTATTTCACTCATCCTGGAATAAATTACATTAATTTTAGTGAAGGTATCCGAAAAAGGAAAGACTTAAAAGAAATAATATTTGGTAACTTGCAAGATTTTAAAAAAAGAAATGTAATAGATGCGAAAAAAATTGATAGGATTTGGATAGAGCATCAATCGAGAAAACAAAATCATAGCTCTGCTTTAACTTTGCTTGCTTCATTGGAGATTATTTTAAAATCATTTAATATGAAATAAATTATGAAGTTATTGTATATACATAATAGTTATTTAGATTCTCAAAGTGCAAATACTTTACAAGTTTTATATATGTGTAATGCATTTGAGGAATTAGGATGTCAAATTCAACTTGCTTTGCCTTTTCATAGAAAAAAGCAGAAAAATCAAAATATTATTATTAAAGAAAAGTTAGGTAAATATCCCAATTTTCACATTATAAATTTTAAAAGACATGATATCTTTGGACGAATGAAGTGGATTTCAGGATATTCTGGGATAAAAACTATTATTAAAAATTGTAAATATGATATAATATATACTCGTTTACCTATTTCCTTGATAATTGCGATGGCAATGGGGAAAAAAACTATCTATGAGTCACATAATTTTATCATGCATAATAATAGTCCATTGTTAAGTAAATATTTTCAAAACCAGTTAATAAAATTAAGTAATAGTAAAAACTTTTTGAAAATAGTTGTAATATCAAATAATTTAAAAAAGAAATGGATTGATGCTGGTATAAATAGTAAAAAGCTATTAGTATTACATGATGCAATATGTGAAGATGAATTTATTGAGAATAGGGATATGCTGTTGGAAAGAAAAAAATTGAATCTTCCTTTAGATAGAAAATTAGTTGTATATGTTGGTAGTTTATATAAGAATCGTGGGATTGAGAATATTATAGAGTTGGCTAAATTAAATAAAGACCCCTATTTTGTTGTTGTGGGTGGTCCAGAATTACAGAGAATTAAGTATGAAAAAATGGCAAAGAATGAAAATATTAAAAACATATTATTTGCAGGATATGTCTCACACCAGAAAGTTCTTTCATATCTGTTTTCTAGTGATGTTTTGCTTATGATATGGACTAACAAAATTAACACTATAAATTATTGTTCACCACTTAAGGTCTTTGAATATATGGCAGCCGGAAGAGTCATAGTTGGGCACAAATTTCCAACTATATCGGAAGTGCTTACTAATAATGAAAATGCTTTTCTTGTTCCCACGGGCTCTGTAAATGAATTAAATGTTGCATTACAAAAAGCATTACAATTAGAATATCCAAATGCAATGGTGGAAAAAGCAAGAAAGTTGGTTTTTGAGAATTATACATGGAAAATAAGGGCAAAAAAAATTATAGAAGAAATTAATAATTTTGAAAGATATTCTTATTAATATAGAACAATCTTAAATAGGGGGTATATAACATGAAATATTTAGTAACAGGCGGTGCTGGTTTTATTGGTTCTAATATAGTTAAGGAACTATTAAAAAAAGGCGAACAAGTTCGTGTTTTAGATAACTTTGCAACTGGAAAAAGAGAGAATTTGTTTGAATTTAGGGGTAATCCAAATTTTGAGTTGATAGAAGGTGATCTAAGAAGTTTTCATATTGTTCGAGACGCTGTAAAAGGTGTTGATTATATTTTACATCAAGGAGCACTTCCTTCTGTTCCCCGTTCTATAAATGACCCTATTACTACTAACGATGTGAATATCTTAGGGACATTAAATATTCTGGAAGCTGCCAAGGAATTTGGAGTAGAGCGAGTTGTTTATGCTTCTTCTTCTTCTGTATATGGAAATTCCGAAGGATCTGCCTCTGGCAGAAGTGAGATTTTACCTAAAACTGAAGATATACCCGTTCAACCTTTGTCACCTTATGCACTTTCTAAATATGCAGGAGAAAGATATTGTCAGATTTACCATCAAATATATGGGTTGGAAACAGTTGTGTTAAGGTATTTTAATGTCTTCGGACCTAATCAGGATCCAACTTCACAATATAGTGCAGTTATTCCGAAATTTATTAAAGCTATTAAGGAGAATCGGCAGCCAATTATTTATGGAAATGGATTACAATCACGAGATTTTACTTATGTTTCTAACAATGTAGAGGCTAATATCTTAGCTTGTACAGCTGAAGGTGTTGTTGGGGAAGTCTTTAATATTGCTTGCGGACAAAGATTCACACTGTTAGATTTAGTTAAGTATATCAATGAAATTTTGGGGAAAAATATTGAACCGATTTTTTCTAATAAGCGATCTGGTGATGTAATGCATTCTTTAGCAAGTATTGAAAAAGCCAAAAAGGAATTAAAATTTAAGGTTATTTGTGACTTTCAAGAAGGATTAGACAAATTAATTAAAGAAGAACTCTAATTTATGCAAAAATATAAATTTAAAAACTTGCTTAATAATGAGAATTGATTTAACCAAAAATATATTGGATTATATATTATATTGTTCTGCCTTTTTTCGGTAATTACTTTATGAAGAAAAAAATATTAATTGTCAGTTGTGCATCGTATAGTTCTGGGGGAAAGGCTAAATTTACACAGCTTATTTATGACTATTTGAAAGAATATAGTGGTTATAATATTTTACTCTTAAATACTGAACGTAGTAAAAGAACTAAAAAAAGTAAGGTCTCCAATGCGGGTTACTTACACATATTTAATAACGATTTGATTAGATTTTTTGACATAATAATAAATTCTGTTAGGCATAAATTTATTTTTTTAAAATCTCTAATATTTGATAGACCTGATTATGTCCAAATTCATACATCCTCATACTGGGATTTTTATGATAATTCCACATATATAATGGTGGCAAAAATTTTTAGAATAAAAAATATTTTAAGAGTTGGTGGTGGAGGGTTTTCTAATTTTTATAATAAAGGTAATTTTCTTTCTAAATGTTATGTTAAACTTATATTCTCATCTGTTGATTTTCTTATATGCCAATCTGAGTTTTGGAAAAGTTTCTTCCTAGAAAATAATTTAAAGAAAAATAATATAATTATTATTCCAAATTTTGTGGATTTTAATTATTGGCAGAAAAGTTATGGAAAAAAACAAACAAATGAAATGAATTTATTATTTATACCTGGAGGTGATGAAAGAGTTAAAGGATATTATGATTTGTTGCCAGTTTTCAAAGAAATATCAGAAAAGACTAATATAACCATGACTATTGTTGGACTAAATAAGCAAATTGAGGATGAATATAAATATCTAGTTGATAATGGTAAAATAAAGATTATTGAAAATATTAGTGGTGAGATTAAATTAGAAATATTTAAAAAAGCTAATATTTATATACTACCTTCTTATCTGGAAGGCTTTCCCAATACTATTCTTGAAGCTATGGCTGCTGGACTCCCTATTATAACAACAAATATACCTTCTATTTCAGCTATTGTAGAAAATGAGAAGAATGCACTTTTAGTAACGCCTGGTAATAAAAAGGAAATAAAAAATGCAATATTGCGATTATATAAGGATAATCAATTATGTAATAGAATGTCAATTAATAATATAGTAAAATGTAAGCAGAATTTTGATATTTCAAAAATTATTGGTTATTTTAAAACTATATATGACTAACATTAATTAAGATCTCTAATGCGAAAGGTTTATTTATGCGATACATTCCCCATAAAATAGTAAAATTATATAACAGAAGCCCTATCTGGACGCGTAATTTTGCAAGTACTGCTTATGGCTTCTTAAAAAATAGAAAAGAAAAGACCAAATTATTTTGGCAATGCCTTGCAGAACTTGAGGAAACTCAATGGTGGTCTTTAGAAAAATTGCAAGATTTACAGAATGAAAGATTAAAAAAATTAATAAAACATTGTGTAGACAATGTGCTCTATTACTGGAGAGTTTTTTCTAAATATGGAATCATACCATTATGAGTCTTGAAGACAAGCTTTATAAATTTCTTTCATTCTATAAAGAAATGCCTGATTGGAGTAAAAGGCTTATAGCTACACCTTTTAGGATATTACCAAGAAAGTATTATTTAGGCAATATTTATAAGCTTTTTTATGAAGAAGCCAAAATGCTTGAGTACTCAAGCGAAAAGCGAATAGAAGAATATCAATGGTTAAAAACAAAAAAATTGCTCAAAAGTGCTTATGAGACGGTTCCTTATTATAAAGAAACCTGGCAAAAATATGGTATTAATTTAAATCAAATTCAATCGTTTGAAGACTTTTCAAAAATTATTCCCTTTGTAACTAGAGATATGGTTCAAAAAAGCCCTGAAAAGTTTTTATCCGATTTATATTCTAAAAAAGACTACTTGAAGATGAATAGTGGAGGTTCAACAGGAATTCCATTGACTCTTTATTATTTGAAAAGTTATTCTCGTGCGGCAGAATGGGCTCATATGCATTTACAGTGGAATCGCGTTGGCTTTAAAATTGGAAAAAGAATAGCAACTTTGAGAGGAGATTATATTGGTAAAAATCGGATTTACTCTTTTGACCCCTGGAGAAACACATTGATATTAAGTTCATTTAATCTAAATAAAAATAGCGCAGATGATTATATTGATTTACTTGATAAATATAAAATTGAATTTATTAATGCTTATCCATCATCTTTATTTAATCTTATTCAACTTTCTAGTTTTAATAGGCGACCTGTTTCTTCACTAAAAGCGATTTTGTTAGGTTCTGAAAATATAATAGAATGGCAATTAGAAAAATTTAAAGAATACTTTGAAACTGATAAATTATTTTACTGGTATGGACATGTGGAATTATGTGCTCTCGGAGGTGGTTGTGAATTATCATCTAATTATCATTTTATGCCATCCTATAGCTATGTAGAATTTATTCCTACTAGTAAAATTGATAGTAAAAACGAAGATGATAAAACCATTGAAATAGTTGGTACTTCTTTTATTAATCCATTAATGCCGCTAATAAGGTATAGAACTCAAGATTTTGGTATTGAAAGTAAACAAAAATGTCCTTGTGGTAGAAATCATAAATTATTAAAAAAAGTTATTGGTAGAGAACAAGAAATTGCAGTTGGTTTAAATGGAGAGAGAATTACATTAACAGCATTGATTTTTGGCAGACACGCAGATTATTTTAATCATATTATTAAAATGCAAGTAATAAATAATGCTCCAGGAAAACTTATCGTAAAAATTGTCCCAAAGGTAAGTTTTTCCGATAGCCATGCTGATGAAATAGTTAATACTCTTTCTCGTAAAGAGGGAATGCCATTTGAAACTAAAGTTGAAATAGTTGATAAAATTGAGACTACAAAAAGAGGTAAACATAGATTCTTCATAAGAACTTTTGATTGATATAAATGCCGTACAGTTTGTACAGGAAGAAATTGGAAGATTGAATGGAAAATTTAGTATTAAAAACATTTATAAACATATTTTTAAAATTGCAATAATTCCGGTGAATAAAATACAAAGAAAAAAAGTCAGGAAAACATAGCTATTTGATACAAAAACTATATATAAAGGGATAGATATGCACCAACTTACTCAAAATCTAAAAACCGGTAAAATGGAAATATTAGAAGTTCCATTTGTCACCTTAACTATAGAGATTATTTTTGTAAAAAATTACTTCTTATCAATTAGGCCTTCATTGAATGTAGCTAGGCTAAAACAGCACATTCTTCGCTTATAGTCAAAGCAAAGGCAAAACCAGAGCATGCCAAACAGGTTCTGTATTTTAGTGTCAGAATTTAATATATTTTTATAATTAAAATTATCAAGGAGGATATTAGAAAATGATTAAAAAGAAAAAAATATTTATTACTGGTGGTGCTGGTTTTATTGCTAATCTGTTAATTTCAAGATTGATAGATGACAATAAAATTGTTGTGTATGATAATTTCCATCGGGATACTCTTACTGGAAGCGGATATGAGAAACATAAAAATATCACAATCATTAAAGGTGATGTTTTGGACTATGATAAGGTTTTAAAAAGTATGAAAGGAGCAGATATTGTTGTTCATGCTGCCGCTATCGCCGGAATTAATACTGTAATAAAAGAACCGACTAAAACTATGCGAGTCAATATGATTGGGACTGCAAATGTTCTTGAAGCAGCTCGACAAAATAATGTAAAAGACAGATTCATTGATTTCTCAACATCTGAAGTATTTGGTAATCGTGCCTTTAAATCTACCGAGAATGATAATACTATTGCTGGAAGCGCAGGCGAAGCAAGGTGGACTTATGCTGTTAGTAAACTTGCTGGCGAGCACCTTTCAATGGCATATTATAAAGAGTTTGGTTTACCTGTAGTTTCATTAAGACCTTTTAATATCTACGGTCCCGGACAAACCGGAGAAGGTGCAATACAGATATTTATAAAAGGAGCACTTAAAAACGAAGATATTTATATTTATGGAGATGGCAACCAAATAAGAGCCTGGTGTTATGTGGATGATTTTGTTGATTGCCTTATAGGGTGTATTGAAAACCCGAAAGCCATTGGGGAATCTTTTAATATTGGAAATTCAAGAGCAGTTATTACAATTTATGGATTGGCTCAGGCCGTTTGCCGAGTATTGAACTCAAAATCAAAAATAATATTCAAACCCGCCCTTTCTGCTGATATTGAATTAAGAATCCCTTCTGGGGAAAAGGCTTTTAAGATTCTTGGCTTCAAAGCTAAGGTAGGTATGGATGAAGGTATTTTAAAAACGGCTGAGTGGATAGAAAAAAACCTTTTATAGGTAAGTGAAATTTATGATAAAATTAGCAAGACCATATATTCCAGAAAAAGCAATTGAAAAAGCAGCAGAAGTGCTTAGGTCTGGAAATTTAGTGCAGGGAAAATATGTAAAAGAGTTTGAAAATTCTATTTGCAATTATTTGAAAATCAAAAATGCTGTTGTTGTCTCTTCTGGAACAGCAGCACTCCATCTTTCTTTATTGGCACTTGGTATAAAAAGAGGAGATGAAGTAATTGTTCCAGCTTTTACTTTTCCTGCTACTGCGAATGTTGTTGAACTGGTAGGTGCTAAACCTGTTTTTGTTGATATTAATTTGTCTGATTTCTGTATTGATACCGCAAAGATTGAAGAAAAAATAACTTCAAAAACTAAAGCTATTATTCCTGTTCATGAATTTGGTCAATCTGCTAAATTGGATGATATTATGAATATTGCACAAAAATATAATTTGAAAATTATAGAAGACGCGGCTTGTGCTTTAGGTGCGGAATTTGAACATCAAAAAGTTGGAACTTTTGGAGAATTAGGTTGTTTTAGTTTTCACCCTCGTAAAGCAATAACTACAGGCGAAGGCGGTGTAATAGTTACTAATAATGATAAACTTGCCGAGAAACTGAAAATTTTGCGCAATCATGGTATTTCTTATAAAGATGGAAAAGTTGATTTTGTTGAAGCTGGATTAAATTATAGAATGACCGATTTTCAAGCTGTTTTAGGGATAGAACAATTGCTTGAAATTGATAATATCATTGAGCAAAGAATAAAAATAGCAAATTTATATAATGAAAAATTATCATCCATTGATAAAATCAAAATTCCACATAATTTTAAAAACAGAAAAGCAGTTTATCAAACTTATCATATATTAGTTAACGATGTAATAAATAGAGATAACTTGATTATGAAATTAAAAGAAAATGGAATAGAAACAAATTTAGGTGCTCAGGCATTGCCTTGTTTAACTTATTATAAAAATAAGTATAATTTGAAAGAAAGGGATTTTCCCAATGCTGTAAAAGCATATAAACAAGGGTTGACTTTACCGATGGGTGATCATATCAATAATGAGAATATTAATGTAATAACTGAAAAATTAATAATAGACTATTAATTTGGTCTTTACTAAGTTTTGAATGGTGGTTAAGAAATTTTTTATTATAATTGGAGGGTAAATTATGGGAATGATATATGCAATATTCAAAGTAAAAAAAAGTTATCAGGATTCAGATTTTATTGATGTGAAATTTTTAATTGATTCAGGTTCGGTTTACAGTTTAGTTCCTGCTAAAGAATTGGATAAAATGGGAATTGTTCCACATAGAACAATGAAATTTGTTTTGGCTGATGGAACAGAATTAAATAGGAGAGTTGGCGACGCATATTTTGAATGGCACGGCGAAGGTGGGGCAGCGCCTGTTATTTTTGGTGAAGAAGGTGATGAATCATTGCTTGGCACTACGACTCTAGAAAGTCTGGGTTTAGTATTGAATCCTTTTAAGAGAGAACTGAAACCTATGCGGATGCTTTTAATGTAAAACTATAGCAAAAATAATTATTTATGTTTATGAGTCCACTCTAAAAAGTCAAAAACTGCAAATCAGCTCTAAATTGTCATTGCGAATTCAGATTTATCTAGATGAAGCCAATCTCATCTTACTTGGAATGCAATTAATTATAGAGATTGCTTCGGCACTTCGTTCCTCGCAATGACACAGTTTTTACCTATTTTGCATAACTCACAAATAATATTAAAATTGGGAGGATAAAAATGATATATGAAATGAAAGTAAATTTCGGTAGATATTTTGAGGAATTTAATGTAAGAGATATATATAAACACTGGCCAGGAAAGACTATTTTTGAAAGTGATAATAATTTATTTTCACTTTTAACAATGAACCATCACCCCGTTCATTTGGATACAAATTACTGTAAGGATCAGCAACACAAAAAAATATTGGTTTGTGGTCCTCTTGTAATCAGCATAGTAGTTGGTATGACTGTATCTGAAATCAGTGGAAAGGCAATAGCGAATTTGGATTATGAAAGAATAACTCATGATGGTCCAGTTTTTATCGGGGATACAATATATGCTGAAACTGAGATTCTTGACAAAAGAGAATCTAAAAGCAAGCTTGATAGAGGTATTGTCTATGTAGAAACAAAAGCATATAACCAAAAAGGAGAAAAAGTATTAACTTTAAGAAGACATGTATTAATACCTAAAAGGGAGTTTGATAATGAGAAGAAGTAATTTTCTATTACGAAGTATGATGTTCGTTCCCGGACATAATGAGCATTTGTTAGCGAGTGCATCAAGGTCAAATGCTGATGCCCTTATTCTTGATGTAGAGGATTCGGTTATGCCAACCTCAAACAAACGATTAGCAAGAGAAACAATTATAGAAAAAGTTAGTTCTGGCTTATTTAAAAATTTCTATATTTTCCCTCGAATAAACGACCGAGAAAGTGGTTTTTTGTTAAAAGATGTAAATGCATTAACAATCGAAGGAGTTACTGGTTTTGTATATCCAAAAGCTTTTAGAGGAGAGGATATATATTTCTTTGATAAACTATTAGAAACCATTGAATATGAGAAGGGTTTTCCTATAGGCAAATTAAAAATTGTTCCACTTATAGAAACCTCTGCAGCTGTTCTTAATGCACAAGAAATTTGTTTAGCTTCTGATAGGGTTATTGCTATAGCTTATGGATGTGAAGATTTTATTGCTGATTTAGAAGGAATTCATGATCATGAAGGAAAAAGTTTATATGTTCCTCGTGCTATGATTGCTATGGCGGCAAGAGCAACTGGTGTTATTCCTATAGATACTGTTCACATCAATGTTCATGATTTAGAAGATCTTGAAGAAAATGTTAAATTAGCTAGGATTTTAGGATTTGAAGGAATGTTAATACTACATCCGAAGGAAATAGAAATTGCTCATAGGTATTTTTCTCCCAGCGAAAAAGAAGTTAAAGATGCAAAAGAAATGCTCCGATTATCAGAAGAAGCTGAGAAACTGAATAAAGGTGTAGCAGTTTTGAATGGAAAATTTATTGGCCCGCCAATGGTTATTGCGGCTAAGAAAATTCTTAATAAAGAGAAGCTAATTAAACAGAGGAGAAAAAATTTAGATATACAGGATGAACAAAGTCTAAAGTAGACTATATTTAGAAAGAGATGTTTATGATTGATGAAACGAATTTATCTCAAGAATATTCTGATTTTTTTCAAAAGAGAAAGATAACTATAGAGAAAAAATTTAGCCAAAAAAGAATAAATACATATTTTTTTGAAACTAAAAAAGAAGCACAAGATAAATTATCTTATTTTAATTCAGAAATTTAAAGTTCCAAATAATATTACAAAGATTGGTTTCGCAGATTGTGTGACTTTGCATCAAATAGATGCAATTAATTTATTACTGAAATTGAAAGATATTGAAATTATTAATCCTTTTGAAAGAGATACAAATGGTAAGTATAAGATATTTGGTAGATTACCTAAAGGTAAAATGAACCTTCCTAAAAATGTATATGAAGAAAAGGTTGAAAAGCTTTTAGATATGATGAGAAATACACTTCTTTCTGATATATTTATTACTGGTGCGAATGCAATAACTATGGATGGTAAAATTGTATCCACTGATGGAACCGGAAATAGAGTAGCAGGAACAATTTTCGGACCTAAAAAAGTAATATTAGTAGTAGGAAGAAATAAAATTGTTGTTAACTTGGACGAAGCTATTTCTAGAAACAGAAATATAGCAGCTCCTTTGAATTCTATAAGGCATTTGAATAAACATCATAATCGGTTTGAAGATTTACCTTGTGTTAAGCTCGGATATTGTGTTGATTGTAATCATCCCAGAATAACCTGCAATATAACTACAATAATTGAGGGAGCGACTGAAATCAATAAGGATAGAATTCATCTAATAATTGTTAATGAAGATTTAGGATTATAAAGGGTGAAGTTATGAAAAAAATAATTATCAGGTGAAGTTATGAAAAAAATAATTATCATCGGCAGTAAAGGTAATGGTTCGGTTATTGCTTCTTCATTAGAAGACATTATTCAGAAAAAAAATGATTGGCAAATTGCAGGATATTTAAATGATGATTATGGTAAAGAAAAATATATTTTTGATATACCTATTATTGGTAAAGTAGAAGATTATAAAAAATTCTTAGAAGATGGATACCATTTTATTTACGCGTTAACTACGGTTAAAAAAGCAAAGAGTAGGTATGAATTATTTAGGTCACTAAATATTCCTGCTGAGCGATTGCCAACATTTTTACATTCCACTGCTGTTATTCCAAAACATGTAAAACTTGGATATGGTGTAATCATTATGCCTGGAGTTATTATTAGTCCTGGAGCAATTATTGGTAATCTAACTCAAATTTATGGAAATGGTTTTATCGGGCATGATACTTCTCTAGGAGAGTTTTCTTTTGTTTCAAATAATGCAAGCTTAGGAAGTAAGATTATAGGGGGAATTGGAGCTCATTATGGTACTAATTGTTCTATTAGGGGAAATATCAAGATAGGCAGTTGGGCAGTATGTGGTATAGGTAGCGTTGTTGTAAAAGATGTGCCTGAAGATGCTATTGTGGTTGGTAATCCTGCCAAGGAATTAAAGAAAGATGTCTAATGAGTTTGTATTAACATTTGATGTTGATTGGGCTTCGGAATCTATTATCAAATATGTAATTGATATATTACTTCCTCTAAATATATCTGCTACCTTTTTTTACACACGATTCAAAAATACTAAAAGAATATGATAACAAATTTGAATTAGGAATTCATCCTGATTTAAATGATACATTAGAACTTGAAAAGAACATTTTAGAGTTGAAGAATATCTAGCAAAAAATTTTATTAGTATTCTTGCTTATAGGTTAGTCTATTCTACAAGAATTTATTAAATATTTATATGGGTTGGTATAAAAATACTTAACGATTGAATTTCTAAAATCTCATTTTTTCAATAAAGATGTTAAAATATCAAACTACCTTAATAAAGACGGGAAATTATTATTTGCAATATATGGTTGCATTGACTTATTTTATATCAAATTGATAAGAGAGGATAAATGTAAAAAATGATTAAAGAAAATACAGTTACAATTGTTATACCATCCTTTAATGAAGAAAAAAATATTAATGAGTTATTAAAAAGGCTATTTCAAATAACTTCAAAACTTGATAATTTTGAATGGTTCTATCTTTTTGTTGATGATTGTAGTCAAGATAGAACATTTGACAAATTAAAAGAAAAAGCAGTAAATAATAAAAATATTAAGATTATACGATTATCAAGAAATTTTGGTAGTCATATTGCAATTTCTGCTGGAATAGAGAATAGTAATTCAGATGCAGTTATTGTAATAAGTTCAGACTTGCAGGAACCGCCAGAATTAATAGAAAAATTAATTAAAGAGTGGGGACTGGGCTATCAAGTTGTTTGGGCTGTTAGAAAACATCGAGCACAGTCATTATTAGGTAAAATATGTTCTAAAATATATTCCAAATTATTTCGTTATTTTTCGGGATTGATAAACTATCCTGAACAGGGTGCCTCTGGTTATTTTTTAATTGATAAAAAAGTTGCAAAATTATGGCCAAAATTCAAAGAAACAAACAGAGTGGTTGGGGGAATGCTTGCATGGTTAGGTTTTAAGCAAACTGTTATACAGTACGAACAATCTGAACGATATGCCGGAAAATCTTCTTTTACTTTTATGAAACTTGTTAAACTTGCTATAGATGCATTTGTTTCTTTTTCATATATGCCAATTAGGTTTATATTCTATTTAGGAATTTTGGTAAGTTTTGTAGGGTTCTTTTATGCAATTTATTTAATTTTAAATAAAATAATTTATGGAATTGGCCCCACAGGATGGACTTCTGTAATGGTTATAGTCTTGTTTCTTGGAGGTATTCAATTAATTAGTCTTGGTATTTTGGGAGAGTATATTTGGCGAGGGGTTGAAGAATCAAGAAGACGACCACTGTATGTTGTTATGGAAAAAGTTAACTTTGATGAAAATGATTAATTTAGGTAGTTTCATTACGTCTTTAAATAATAAACAGTTATTAAAAACACTTATTAAAATATTGTTTTCTATATCATGTTTATTCCTTCTTTTTTATTTTGGGAAAATAGATGTTAACAAATTATTATTTAGTATTAAAACATTAAAGTTGTTATGGTTTTTACTAGCAATTTTAGTAGCATCTTTTGTTTTTATAATTTGTTCCTTACGCTGGAAACTGTTATTAGAAATAAATAATAAATTATTAAAATTAAGCGCTCTAATAAAATATTATTTTATTGGTGCTTTTTTTAATTCCTTTCTACCCTCTACGGTTGGTGGTGATATAGTGCGTGTTTATTATCTATCAAAAAATAATATAAATAAAAAAATAGGATTATCTTCAGTAATGGTTGAACGATTACTTGGAATATCTGCCCTTATTTTATTGTCTTCTTTATCTTTATTAGTTCAAATTATTTTTTATCAAGATATTAATGCTAAATTGATAAGGTATATTCTTATATCTTTTTTTCTATTTGTTTTTTTGTGGATCTGTTTTTTTAAATTAAATAAAATGATAACTCTTAGTAAAAAAGTGTTTTCTTTACTCCCCAAGAACCTAAATATAAGATTTCAAAATTTTATTAAAGCATTAGAATTGTTTAGCAAATCAAGAGCATGTTTATTAAAAGGATTTATTATAAGCTTCATAGCTCATTTTTTTTCAATTATATCAGTCTACTTTCTGGCTTTCTCATTGGGTATTAAATTAGATTTCATTTATTTTATGATAATTGTCCCTTTGATTGCAATAATAAGTATGATTCCTCTGTCTATTAGTGGTTTAGGAATTAGAGAAAGTTCATATGTCTTTTTTTTTGTTCCGTTAGGTATTCCAGCATATAAAGCAGTGAGCCTATCTTTATTAATTTATTTAAGGAACATATTTTTAGGTGTTATAGGAGCTATATTTTATTCCTTCAGTGAAGTTAAATTTGTTAAGAAGTATCCAACTCTACAGGAATAGAACTTAAAGACATCTATATCCTTTCCTTTTTCAATTGATTTTGATATTTTTGATTTAATAGGATTGATATAAAATTTAATAATTTGATGAAAATTTAGTATATATTTAATAGGTGTTTAATAATGAAACTTGTTAATTCTAAGCTCAAATTAAAATTAAATAATTCTTATTTAATTATTGCAATAGTTCTACTACTGGCCTCATTTTCTATTCGTATTATATTGTTTTACCCAAACTGGGGAGAGCTTCGTCATTCTTATGCTTCTAAATATGGTTCAACAGCAATTGGACTATATAAAGGGCAAGGACTAACTTATAATTCATCTGAGGTTGACAGTATTAGTCATGTAAAAAATAATTTTTCAGGAAATTTTTTAGAATTTTATAATAAAAAAAATCGAGAAAAATTTTTGGTTGGACTTCCTGGACCACCTTTGATATTATGTTTATTATGGAAACTTATTCCTGTTAACAATTTTGCTCCTCTTATCTGGCTCCAAATTTTATTAGATTCAATTTTGATTTTTTTATTTTACTCAGTTTTTTATAAAGAAGATAAAAAAATATTTTTTATTGTAACAATTTTGATGATTTTAAATTTTCCTGTTATTAAACGGACATTGATGGTGAGCTACGATTTTTGGCCTCAATTCTGTATCCTTGTAAATTTTATAGGAATTGCATATTCTTTAAAAAATAAAAAGAATTCTGTAGTTTTGTTTATAACTGGAATTTTAACTGCTTTCACTATTTGGTGTCGTTCAATAACAAATTTTTTACCTTTTTTTATTACAATTTTATTATTTTTTTATTTTAAATATTATAATAAAATAAAATTAAAGCTCATAATATTTAAAATTGTTTTATATATTCTTCCTGTAATATTGTCTTTATGTTTACTTAGTAGTTATAGATATTACAATACAGGTAATGCTAGACCAACCCGGACATATTTTTGGCATGCTTTTTTTGCTGGCGTAGGTCAATTTTCAAATCCATATAATTTAAAAAGTAAGGACGCTGATATTTGGAATTTTGGGAAAAAATTAAATACTGAAATAAATAAATATAGTATTTCAGAATTAAGTAAATCTCCTAATAATATTTATGAAAAGACTTTAAAGAATAAGGCAAAAGAATTTATAAAAAGATATCCTCATTTGTTTATTAGAAATGTTTTTTATCGTATTGGAATTATGATTTCTCCTTTCCTTTATAAAGGTGGAGATTTTATACCCAGTTCATTATTCAATATATTATTGCCGATAGGAATAGTCGCGTTTTTCTTATGGTTTTTAGGAATGTATTATCTTTTTAAGAATCAAAATCTAATCTTCTGGTTATCAGCATCAATTTATTTTTACTTTTTTGCTGCTTTTGGTTGGTTCTATGTTGTTGGCAGAGTTATTTTACCGTTTTTATTTATCAATATTTTTGTTTATTTATTTGGTATTAAGTTTATTATTACAAAATTAAAAGAAGCGAGGTTAAATGCATCAACTCACCCAAAATCTTAAAACCGGAAAGATGGAAATATTAGAAGTTCCATTTCCGGCATTGAACAAAGGTCAAATATTAGCAAGAAATCACTATTCTTTAATCAGTGCAGGAACCGAAGGAATGAAAGTAGTAACTGCTCGAAAAGGATATATCGGTAAAGCCAAAGAAAAACCTGAACAGGTAAAACAGGTTATTGAATCAATTAAAACAGAAGGCTTATTACCAACATATAATAAAGTAATGAATAAATTAGATGCACCTGCTCCTCTTGGCTATAGTTGTGCAGGCGAAGTTATAGATGTTGCTGAAGATATTTTAGATTTCAAAATCGGAGATTATTTAGCCTGTGGTGGAGCAGGAGCAGTTCACGCTGAGGTGGTTTCTGTTCCTAAAAATCTATGTGTAAAAGTTCCTGAAGGTGTAAAATTAGAATATGCCGCTTATACTACAGTAGGTTCCATTGCTATGCAGGGGATAAGACAAGCAGATTTGAGATTGGGAGAATTTTGTGCTATAATTGGTTTAGGACTTATCGGTCAGTTAACAGTCCAGATGCTTAAAGCAGCCGGAATAAAAGTAGCAGGAATAGATATTGATAAAAATGCAGTAGATTTATCATATAAATCCGGCGCTGATATTAGTTTTATAAGAAATAATGAATCATTGGAGAGTAGTATCTTAGAATTTTCCAATGGATATGGAGTAGATGCTGTTATTATTACTGCTGGGACTTCGAGTTTAGATCCTGTTGAATTAGCAGGTAAATTATGTAGGAAAAAGGGGAAAGTGATTATTGTAGGTGCAGTTCCTACTGGTTTCTCCAGAGAGAACTATTATAAAAAAGAACTTGAGCTTCGCATGTCCAGTTCTTATGGTCCTGGTAGATATGATACTGATTATGAAGAAAAGGGAATTGATTATCCCATTGGTTATGCTCGCTGGACAGAAAATCGGAATATGCGAGCATTTTTAGAATTAATTAAATCAAATAAATTGAATCTTGATCTTTTGACAACACATATTTTTAATTTTAAGGATGCAATTAACGCCTATCAAATGATAGTTGATAAATCAGAACCTTATGTTGGGATTTTATTAAAGTATAACGTCAAAAAGAAAATTGAAAAAACGATATTTTTAGGAAAGGATAATTCAAAATTCCCGTCAAAAAGCCGGGCAGGCAAAATTAAGAATTCAAAATTAAACATTGGTTTTATCGGCGCTGGTTCATTTGCGCAAAAATTCCTTCTTCCTAATGCCAAAAAATATGGTACCATGATTGGTGTTGCTACTGCTACAGGAAATGATACAAGAAATATTGCGGACAAATATGGTTTCCAATATGCTACCGGTAATTCAGATGATATTATAAGCGATAAAAACATCAATACTATTTTTATTGCTACTAGACACAATTTGCATGCTGAATATGTTTTAAAAGGGCTGCAAGCAGGTAAAAATGTTTTTGTTGAGAAACCTTTATGTATGACAGTACAGGAATTAGAGGAAATCAAACAGGAATATGAAAAACAAAATGTTCATCTAATGCTTGGATTTAACAGGAGGTTTGCTCCGCATATTCAGAGGATAAAGAAAATTTTTTCTGAGAATCAACCTAAAGCAATAAACTACAGAATAAATGCTGGATATATTCCTGCCGATAGTTGGATTCAGGATAAAGAAATTGGTGGGGGAAGAATTATTGGCGAAGTTTGTCATTTTATTGATTTGGCAATGTTTATTGCCGGAGCGAAAATAAAATCTGTTTCAGCTTTTGTAATGGATGATGCAAAAAATTTCATGGATACACTTACCGTCAATTTGAATTTTGAAAATGGTAGTATTGCATCAATTGCTTATTATTCAAATGGTTCCAAGGCGTTAAAAAAAGAGTATCTTGAAATTTTTTCAGCAGGTCAAACAGCAATTATTGATGATTTTAAAAAATTAAAATTATACGGTAGAAAAGAAAAGAAGTATAAATTGGTAAATCAAGATAAAGGTCATGCTGAAGAGGTTAAATTATTTTTAGAGTCAATTAAAAATGGATTACCTTGTCCGATTTCTTTTGAAGATATTTATATATCTACACTGGTAACTTTTAAAGTAATTGAATCTATTAAGACGAAGTCAAGTATTAATCTATAATGAAAAAACAATTAGAAAACATCATTATCAAACTTGAAAACCACCTCAAATCTACAGATTTTGAAGGATATGATCCTCATGATGGGCTTAATAGTCCAATATTAAAAAAACTAACTTTTAATAACAGGATTTTGGGGATTATATTTCTACAACTGATGAAGAGATGTCCAATCAATTTAAGACCTGTATTATTAAAAGAAAAAGGGATTAATCCCAAAGGATTTGGTTTATTAATTTCTTCGTATGTTGAAAAGTATAAGTTATATAATAATGAAAATGATCTAAAACAAGCAAAGCTGTTCGCTGATTGGTTGACGACAAATTATTCAAAAGGATATTCTGGATATTGCTGGGGATATAACTTTGATTGGCCCAATAGAAATTCTTTCTTTCTCAAAGGTACACCAACTATTGTAAACACAGTGTATATTGCAAAAGGAATTTTGGATTTATATAAATATACAAAAAAGAAAAAGTACCTTGATGTCGCCATTTCAACAGGTAATTTTATTTTAAATGATCTAAATAGAACATTTAGGAAAGATTCTTTTTGTTTTTCCTATACCCCTCTCGATAATACGATGATTCATAATGCCAATATACTTGGATCATCTTTACTCGCGACATTGTATGATTTAACTAAAGAGGTTAAATTTATGGGTGCCGCTCAACGAAGCATGAAATTTTCGATTGATTCACAACAAAATGATGGTTCATGGTTATATGGTGAAGAGGAAAAAAATTCCTGGATTGATAGCTTTCATACAGGGTATAACCTTCTCGCTTTAAAGGATTATATTAATTTTACTGGTGAGAATAAATATACTGAAAATCTTAAAAAAGGTTATGAATTTTATTTGAATAATTTTTTCACAGAGGAAGGTTTAGTAAAATATTATCACAATAAAATTTATCCTTTAGATTGTCATGCTTTTGCACATGCTATAATTACTCTTTCTACTTTAGGTAATTTATCAGAAAAAAGTAATCCTATCTTGGAGAAAGTTATCATACAATCAATAAAGATATTTTGGTCCGATAAATCAGAATATTTTTATTATAAAAAAAATAGATATATTTTAAATAAAATTGATTATATAAGATGGGTGCAGATTTGGATGTTTTATGCTTTTGTAAAATATTTAAAACATATAAATGACAAATAATAATAGAATAAATCTTTTAGGATGTCCAATTGATAATTTTACAATGCATGAAACATTAGATATTATTGAAAATATTATCGAAAAAAGAGAAATAACTCAGCATGTTGTAATCAATACAGCCAAATTAGTTTATATGCAAAAAAATAAGTTATTAAAACAAAGTATCTTGGATTCCAAAATAATTAATCCAGATGGTCAGGCAATTGTATGGGCTTCTAAAGTTTTGGGGAATAGCTTACCAGAAAGAGTTGCAGGATTTGATTTAATGAATAATCTTGTGGATCTTTCTGTGCGAAAAGGATATAAGATATTTTTTTTTGGAGCAACAGAAGATGTTATTTGTAGAATAGTAAGAGTGTATAAACAAAAATATCAAAATTTAAGAATTGTAGGATATAGAAATGGTTATTATATTGAAGAAAAGGAGTTCGATATTGTCAATCAGATTAAACAGTGTGAACCTGATATATTGTTTGTAGCTATTTCATCTCCCATGAAGGAAATATTTTTGAATAAATATAAGTATTTTATGAAAATTCCATTTATTATGGGAGTTGGGGGATCTTTTGATATTGTAGCGGGTAAGACAAAAAGAGCACCAAAATGGATTCAAAATATTGGTTTTGAATGGCTTTTCCGTCTAATACAAGAACCAAAAAGAATGTGGAAAAGATATTTAATAACAAATACAATTTTTATTTGGTTAGTTTTCAAAGAATTAATTAAAAAATATGCTAAAAAACTACAATAAATTTGTTAGAAGTATATCTTTTATTGTTGATTTAATTTTACTAATTCTATCATTTTTAATTTCACACTATATTAGATTAGGGGATTTATATCTGAATGAAAGTTATATAATTTTATTACTACTCTCTATTTTATGTTGGATTCTTATTAGTTATTATTTAGGAACATATAAAAATACCATAAAATTTATATTAAAAAATGAAATTTTTTCTGTAATAAAGTTAGTAGTTTTATTCTTTACTTTTATATCAATTATTGCCTTCTTTTTCAAATCGGCAGCATATTCTCGTTTAATGATTTTAGGGTTTTCAATAATACAACTTTTTTTAGTAAGTTTATCAAGAGTTGCTATTAATTCAATAATAAGAAATCATATCAAAGCAGATGGGAGAAAAAAGGTGATTATTTTAGGTGCTGGTAGGGTAGGCCAAGCAATATTTGAAGAACTTAATTCGCATCCTGAATATGGATATAAAATTATCGGCTTCTTAGACGATAGACCTGCTAACCCAAAACCTTCTAAAAATATAATAGGTGGACTTAGTAAACTTGAGAGTATTTTAACTGAAAAAGATATATATGAGTTATTCATTGCACTTCCTCTAGATTTAGGAAAAGACTTAAATTCTATTGTGAAAACAGCTGAATACTTTGGAGTAAAAACGAGGATAATTCCTGATTTCCATAAAATATTTCCCTATAAGCTTAAATTGGAAAAAATAGGGTCTCTGTCCGCTTTAAGCTTTAGAGATATTCCCCTTGAAGATATAACTAATAGATTAGTTAAAAGGTTGTTTGATATTATCTTTTCCTCTTTGGTTCTTATATTAGGTAGTCCTTTATTAGTTTTAATAGCCATATTAGTGAAAATTAGTTCCAAAGGTCCGATATTCTTTATTCAGGAAAGAACCGGATATAACCAGAAAACATTTCTGTGTTATAAATTTCGTACGATGAAAGTAACTTCTAAGGAAGTTTCAGATTCTCAACAAGCGACAGAAGATGACCCTCGTAAGACGAAGATAGGTGATTTTTTAAGAAATACAAACCTTGATGAACTTCCACAATTTTTTAATGTGTTAAAGGGTGATATGAGTGTTGTAGGACCAAGACCACATATGCTTCATCATACTGAAGAATTTAGGAATAAAGTTGATGGATATATGACCCGACATTTTGTAAAACCAGGCATAACTGGCTGGGCTCAGGTAAATGGTTGGCGAGGTCCTACAGACACACAAGAGAAGATAGAAAAAAGAGTTGAATATGACTTGTGGTATATTGAAAATTGGTGTTTCTGGCTGGATGTTAAAATTATTTTTATGACAGTATTTAGCAGGCAATCGAAATTAAATGCATTCTAATATGTTTAGTTAGGAGTTTAGGAGTTTAGAGGTTTAGACGTGCATATATATTCATTTGAAAAACTTGAAGTATGGAAATTAGCAAAAGATTTTGTTATTAAGATTTACAGGATAACAGAGAAATTTCCAAAATCAGAAAAATTTGGAATAGTAGATCAAATAAGACGTTCTTCAGTTTCTGTACCTACCAATTTATCCGAAGGAAGTGGAAGGCAAACAGGAAGAGATAAAGCACATTTCACACAAATTGCTTATGGCAGCATAATGGAGTGCTTGAATCTATTAATTATTTCTCGTGATTTGGAGTATATTTCTCAAGATGAATTAGATGATTTAAGATCTGATATCGAAAGAATTACAAAGAAACTTTCAAATTTACGCCTATCACAACTAAACAACTAAGATAAGTTTAGAAGGTTAGGTGTGTAGAGTTTTATGTGTTTATTGGGTTAGAAGGTTATGGATTTTTTCTAAACTTCTAAACTTTTTTCCTAAACTTCTAAACTGTTTTTTCTAAACTTCTAAACTTTTTTTCTAAACTTCTATAACAAAAAAAAGAGCCATCATGAAAAAACTCCTCTTAACAATAATAGTCTTAACAACCCTCACTACAATCTCCTTCGCAGACTATATCATCTCACCCAACGATCCCGTCTATTCATTTCTCGAAACAGCTCAAAACTTAGGTTATACAGAACAGTTAATATCTGTCTATCCCCAATATCATGATAAGGTCATTAATGACCTTACTCAATTGCTATCATTGGATATTGCAGTAAGTTATAAGAAACTTGCTGAATATCATTTAAAAAGAATTTCGCTTATCACTTCTTATGGATTTGAGTCAGCACTCTATCCGATAAAGAAAATTCCACAATCCTTCATCTCGATATTCAAGAATCGATCTCCGAAAAAAAGATTATTCCGATTTAAAAAAGGAGATACTGATCTATTTCTTTCCGGAATCATTGGAATAGATTATGATTTATTGAAATCAGATGCTGAAGATAAGCATCGTTTGCTAAAATATTATGGATTAGAGTTTGGTGGTAACATATCAGAGACTATTGGAATATTCTCTATATTCCGCAAAGGGCATTATACCTGCGATGCCTATTTTACTCGAGCGGATTCTGTACAACTCATTTCTGATAATTGGGAAAATCCTGAAAAGGTAGAGATTCAGACAGAGTGCTTTTTGCAAACAAATTTATTAGATTTTTCTATTGGATATGGAAATTTTCAGTTTGGTAATGCCATAACTTCTTCAATTATTCTCAACAAGGATATTTCACCTTTTCCTTATATAAAAGTTTCAAAACAGTTCGGTGATTTCTCATACATATCTTTATATAGCCAATTAGTTCCGGATAGTCTGAAAGATGAAATAGAATATGAATCCAAATCCTATGCGCTACAAATGCTATCTTATCAAACCGATAAATTGTTCTTAGCCATTGGTGAATGCTCAATTTATGGTGACAGGAATTTTGATATTTCCTATTCCACACCCTTAATTATGTACAAGCTGGTAGATTTTGCAAATCAATCCAGAGATAATGTAAATGCTTTTTTAATCACAAATTATTCTCCATTCAATGGTTTTCTTATTTATAATAATTTATTTATTGATGATGTAAAGTTGAGTAGATTAACAACTAATGAATATTTGTCAGGATTCGCTGAACAGCTTGGAGTAAGTTATTCATTTGAAAAGTTACCATTAAATATCACTTTTGAAGGAACTGCCATTGGACCAAGAACATACTGCCACCGCAGAGATTTAACCTACAGTCATAGAGATCAATTACTTGGTTATCCAAATGGATCTAATCAACTTAATCTTGCAATTCGAGCTCAGTATTTATTACCAGGAATGGAATTAAAAGTGCTTTATTCAAACATGCAGCAGGGCAGTATCAGTAATGATCCTTTCAAACCACAACCCAATACTAAATTCTTAGCAGGTGAAATCAGCAGAACACAAAATATTTTTGCTTCGATAAATTATAGTTTTACTCCGGAATTGAAGTTTCATCTCAGATATGAATATGAGAATAAAGATGATAAGGAGAAGAATTATTTGTATTCTGGGATTGAGTTGAAATATTAGATGGGGGAAACGTTGAGAGAAAGAGACGTTGTGAAGGAGAGACTGGGGGACTTGGTGAAGGGGAGTTTGGACTAATAGGCGGTAGGGTGATAAGGCGAAAAATAGAGTATTATGAAAATAAGAACGCATAAAGATCTTGTAGTTTATCAATTAGCTTTTGATGCAGCAATGGAAATATTTGAAATTACAAAATTATTTCCTAAAGAAGAACGATATTCTTTAGTTGATCAAATGCGCAGAAGTTCTCGTTCTGTAGCAGCAAATATTGCAGAAGCTTTTAGGAAAAGAAAGTATCCAAAAGCTTTTATATCAAAATTATCAGATAGCGAATCTGAAGCTGCAGAAACTCAGGTGTGGTTAGAATTTACTTTGAAATGCAGATATATTGATGAAATTACATTTGATGATTTGTTTAATAATTATGATCATATAATTGGCAAACTTGTAAATATGAGTAGAGAGCCACAGAATTGGAGCATATGAAATTTCAAGGCAGTCAATGATTTCTCACATTCTCTCTATCTCTAAGTCTCTTATTCGTTTAAATATCTTTGAACAATGTAAATAATCTAATAAACAAAATAAATTGAGGTTTACATATGATGAAAGCATCCCTCTCGCCCAACGGAACGGAATATAAAATTCCAACCGAAGCTGATTCCCAAAAAGAATTAGAAGAACTCAAGAAAATAACTGACGAGCAAAGAAAATTAGGACGCAAAATCGTAGCTGTGCAGGGCATGGGTTTTGTTGGATGTGTGATGGCTGCGGTAGTTGCCGATGCGGTTGATAAAAGGGGAGAACCGCTCTATTTTGTGCATGGTCAGCAAAGATCTTCTCTGCGTTCCTTTTGGAAAGTGCCGGTTATCAATCGAGGAATCCCACCAGTCAGTTCCTCCGATGTAGAAGTGCCAAAAATATTTCATAGGACTGTAGTTGAAAAGAAAACACTGAGAGCAACATGGCTCAATTATGCATATGAGGTGGCAGATATTGTGGTTGTAGATATTCAGTTGGATGCTACGAAACCTACTTTTGGAGATG
>Ga0268282_1000248_pt1 | contig 30331 bp, 30 predicted proteins | sample saktaG_12_FD_190133 | JGI IMG/M metagenome (GOLD analysis project Ga0268282, IMG submission 190133) | Saline water microbial communities from Sakinaw Lake, British Columbia, Canada - sak_2011_5_24_120m | ecosystem: Environmental > Aquatic > Non-marine Saline and Alkaline > Saline ...
ATATAGCCGGGAGCACCGGAAGTAACCGTGCCACCTGCTAAAATAAGATTTCCGCCGGCTCCGGAAGTAGAACCTCCTGCTCCGGCTCTGACCGTCAGATTTCCACCGGCTCCGGTAACAGTTGAAAAATCAGAACCAGCAATTATTCTGGCTTGTCCGTCAGCATCTAAGAAGTTGATGTCCGTGTTTATTGAACCGGTTAAAGTTATAGTGTCTGCAGCCGCATCTCCTAAAGTAGTATTACTATCGACAGTTAAGTCGCCAGCAGTAGTAATATCTCCTGTCGCTTGGGCCACGCTGAAGTTTGCTCCTCCAACCGTAAGATCAGCAGTAGTAACATCCAAACCATTTGTAGCGTCAACATTACCAGTAAAAGTAACTTGACCAGTACCAGTCTGGGTTAAGACTGAATCAGTTAAAGCAATAGTCCAGGAACCAGCTGTGCCAGTATAGGTAAAGTCAGCTCCCGAAACATCTAAACCAAGATTTACGTCAAGGTTAGGAGTAATAGTAACCTGATTAGCATTACTAGCTCCAATATTAATTCCAGCTGCTCCTCCAGTATCAATTCCTAAAGCAGTAGCTCCAGTAGTGGCAATATTACCGGCTCCAGCAAAGGTTAAGTTGCTGCCAATACCAGTAATATTTTGACTGCCCATAGTTAAAGCAGCAGTAGTAATATCCAAACCATTTGTAGCATCAACGTTACCAGTAAAAGTAACTTGACCAGTACCAGTCTGGGTTAAGGCTGAATCAGCTAAGGCAATAGTCCAAGAACCAGCTGTGCCAGTGTAGGTAAAGTCAGCTCCGGAAACATCTAAACCAAGATTTACGTCAAGATTATTAGAAACAGTTACTCCGCCGACTGTTGCCAGCATAGTTTTATCGGTATCAATGTCGTAATAGAGATTGCTATAACTAGCAGCAAACAAAAATCCCGCCACGAGCAATCCTGGTAAAATAGCCAAAAGTATTCGACCTATTTTAAATTTTTTCAATGATTTCTTTTTCTTTATCATCTTCTAATTTTATGAGGTTGAACCTCGTAAAATTTTACGTACGCTGATATTTCTCGCCGCCAAATCTATCGACTTACGAAACTGAGCTTCCAGTTATGAAAGCGAGGTGAAAGATGAAATTTATCTCATCTCACATCGATAGATTATTAGTCTATTGTGTCGTAGGCGGCGAGGAATATCGAATAAATCATGATGGCATCTCCCGCCTCTGCGGGAGCAATCATTTTGACCTCTAAATGCCAATCGTGATCGCTGTCTGCCCCGTCGGGAATGTCAAAAGAGGCAGTATCATCCTCAATAACAACCTCACCTTTCTCTAAACTGCCAGCGCCGGTAGCTGCTAATCCAAATTCTGCTCCTTCTATTGCTACATCAGTTTCGTCATAAACTCGCCAAGTTGAAGCATCGTCAGCAGCATAACGAATAATCAATTTGTGGTGTCGGGTTGTTCCAGTTGGGGCTGCCGCGATGTCGGCAAAAGGATAATCTACAATTGTCCGAGAAACCGTCACAAAATTCTCTACTGCTTGCATAGTGTGTTTAGCTGGAATATCAAAACCGAAAATCGGAACTAATCCCTGGATAATATCACTACTACCTGTTTCGCCTTCCAACATTATTGTTCCCGCTGGATCTAAAATAATATTTCCCGATGTAGTTGTTTTTAGAGTTAAATCAGCTCCAGTAACATTGATAATAATTGCCCCCGAACTATCAATGCTCAAGGTACTGGTATCAATGTCAAACGGCACATCAGCAAGAGTTCCAATATTAACAGCACTGGAAGCATCAAGATTCAAAGTAGCAGTATCAATATCAACAGCAGTTGTCGCGTTTAAGGTATAAGCAGCTCCGGAATTAACCGTCATACCGGTTGCTCCAGCGTTAATGTCTACTAATAGACCGTCAACTTGAACTTCGGTAGCAGCAGCATTACCTACGGTAACCGTTCTAACACCACCCGTACCAATATTGATGTTTTGATTTATGGCATCATTGCCAATATTGATAAGGCCTCCAGATGAGTTAATTGAGAAAACACCACCAGCATCAAGGTCAAAGGTAGTTGTTGCATCAGCCAAAATAGAACCGGCAGAATCTAATTCAATAATCAGAGCATTTACATCCACTTTAGTAGAAGCAGCATTACCTACGGTAATTGTTCTGGCAGTTGCGCTAGTACCAATATTAATGTTGCTCGTATCGCTAGCAGCAACAGCAGATACACCAATATCAATAGTGCCAGCATCAAGGGCATCAATAGTAACACCGGTAGCGCCACCATTAATGTCCACAAGTATAGCAGTAGCATCAACTTCGGTAGCAGCAGCATTACCTGCGGTAATGGTTCTAACACCAGCTGTACCAATATTAATAGCGCCAGTATTAGCATCCGTACCAATACCAATAGTTGTAGCTCCGGCAGAATCAATAGTTAAACCGGTTGTAGCTTGGAGATCAATAGTAGTCGTAGCGTCTAAGGCATAGGCAGCTCCGGAATTAACAGTCATGCCGCTTGCTCCAGCATTGATATCTACAAGTATAGCAGTAGCGTCAAATTCAGTAGCGGCAGCATTACCAATAAGAATGTCTTGGGCTACAGCATCGCTACCAATGAGAATATCTTGAGCCGCTAAAGTATTTAAGGACAAAGTTGTGGCAGCATTAATATCTACTCCACCAGCTGAAGCATTCAAATAAATAGCATTAGTTCCTGTTCCTGCTGATTGAATAATAATTTGATTAGTTCCTCCAGCTTTTGCTTCTAAAGTCAAAGTTTTATCAGCGGTATCCACCGTAAAGTCAGAATTTTCTTTACCGGTTAAACTAATTGCTTTGCCAGCCGGAGTAACAATGGTAGTTGCCTGTTGCATCATTATTGTTTCAGTATCCAAATCGTAATACATATCGGCACCTAAAATTAAACCGCCAACAATCAATCCCGGTAAAATTGCCAACATAACGTTTCTTTTTCTTATAGAATTTCTTTTTGTTTTTTGTATTTTTTTCATAATCTTATTTTTGTTATTTTTTCGACCTTTTTAATATTTTTGTTATTTTTTCGACCTTTTCATTTTTTAAAAATTAAATGTTTTTTTTGGTTTTCGACCTTTTTAATTATTAATCTATTTTGTCATAAGCTAATAAATAAATCTGAAAGATTCTGATGGTTTTGCCAGCAGGTACTTTTACTTCTATTTGCCAGTCGGTGTCGGGAATAGTTACCGTACCAGTCAGAGAAGGAATTCCCTCATCAAAAGAAGACATAGCAGCTCCGGACAAAGTAAAGCTTTCAGAAACATCGTCGCCGGCAGCATTAACAACCTGCCAGTCAGAAGTAGAAGCAACAGCTATATCGTCGGCATAGTTAATTGCTAATTTATATATTCTGGTAGTTCCGATAAGAGCAGCCGGCAAAGAAATAGCGGAAGTATCAGCAAAATGTTTAGAAACCCTGATAAACTGAGTAGAGTCGCTGGTTTGAACCGGCATCCCATAAGGAAAAACAGATACTGAACCTATGAGCATTTCTTCTCCTTGTTCTCTAATAGGATTACCACCTTCGGTATAAAAACCATTTGCAGTAACTGTTCCGGTAACAATAATATTACCCGCTACATTAAGATCATTTTGAGCAGTTATTGACGAATTAAAAACAGAAGCAGCATTAACAGTTAAAAGATCAGAGGTATTAGACCCTAAAGTGGTTGAGCCACTGACTCCTAACTCGCTAATTCCGGCTGAACCGGTAACTGCCAGGAAAACAAAATTACCCATCCCGCCAACCTGAATACCCTGAGAACCAACATAGATGGGAGCTGAAGGAGCCGAGATATAAGTGGGATTAGCCTGAAGTTTTTTAGTAATTTCTCTTAAGTTTTCAATGTCGGCTCCCCAGAGAGTAATACCGGCTAACTGGGCTTTTATTTTTTTTAATTCTTCATCGTCAATTTTGGTAACTATTGTTTCTTTTGTAATTTCTTTTATTGGTTCTATTTTGGTAACTTTTGAAACTTCAACTTCTTTGATAGTTTCTTTTTCAACAATTGTTTCTTTCTCTGTTATTGTTTTTTGTTTAAATAATCCTGCAACACCTTCAGCAATCGCTTTTACTCCTTCGGATATATTTCCCTGAGTTTGTTTAATTTTTTCTTCTACTAATTTGTTGGCGTTAAAATAACTCATACGGAACACTTCCGGAATAGCGCTAATTCCTAAAGCAATTTCTTTAATTTGAGATTTAAACCATTTCCCAATTGTAATTTTGGGTAATGAGATTGTAGGCAAGGAAATCTGCGGAGCAGAAATTGCTGCCAAACCTTCTGTTATTTCTTCTCCCCCCATATTCATATTTCTAATAGTTGCTGCAATTGTATTGTTAATGTCTTTTGAAACTGTAATAAAACTTTGAGGAATATCAGAAACGGTTTCAAATAAAACTCCCGTTGTATTTCCAACAATAATATCTCCTGCTCCCCCTACTATATATATATAGGAAGAAACATCGTTGGCTACCGATCTGGCATTCATACCAGCGAAGGTGAAGACGAAATTTATTTCATCGCCTAATTTTTCGGCACTTATATCCAACCCTTCACTAAAATTACTCACCAGAGTAGTAAAATGAGAATCCAAATTCTCGTTGATTTTTTGAACCAGAGAAAAAATTTGAATATAAGAGTTTTTAGTATCATTAAGAATTTCTTTAATTGCAAAATCGCCAGATTGGCTTATTTCTATTACTATTGAATTCAAATCTTGATAAACATTTTTAAAACTTTCTTTGCCAAAAACACAGCCAGCCGATATTAAAACAAAAACCAGCACCGAAATAAATCCAAAACGTAGCGCTGGTATTTTTTCTATTGGTAAATTTTCAGGAGGAAAGGAAACTTTTTGAGCTTCTACCTTATTGTGATTATTATAAGTTCCATTATTCTCTAAATATTCATCCAGCCACTCTTTTGTAGTTACCCAATTTCTACCAAACTTTTTTGCTTTTAATTTTCCTTGCCTTGCTCTTAAACTTAAATACTCCTGTGAATAATCGCAGTATTCTGTAGCTTCCTGCAAAGAGATATATTCATCCATATTACTTCATTTTCCGATAACCGATAGATTATGTCAAACAGAAAACTGTGAAAAACTATTATAGCTATTTTATAGAACATCTTAAATTTTCCAATATCCCTAATCCGATAAAAAAAGCGATCAAGCTTGACCCTCCGTAACTAATAAATGGCAAGGGAATTCCGATTACGGGCAGCATTCCAAGATTCATACCGATATGAATAAAAATTTGGGATATTAAAACAACAGAAAAACCAACAGTAAAAAGACGTGAAAAGTTTTCTCTAGAAATTAAAGCAATTTTTATTACTCGCCAAATTAAAATTGAGAATAAAAATAAAAGAGCCGATACTCCGACCAAACCAGTTTCTTCAGCAATAGAAGCAAAGATAAAATCGGTCTGGCATTCGGGCAAGAATCCGTATTGAGTTTGGGAACCATTGCCAATTCCTTGACCTAATATACCTCCGGAACCGATAGCTATTTCTGCCTGATTTTGACTCCAACTTATCCCTAAAGGTTCATAAGGAACAAAAAAACTGATAATTCTATTTTTTTGATAATCTTTCAATAAAAAAGACCAGCTCAAACTAAAAATTAAAAGTCCGCAAAGAACTAAAATTAAAAAGTGCGAAAGTTTTATCCCTGAAATAAGCAATATGCCTATCCATAAAGCAATTAAAATTAGAACAGAACCCAAGTCCGGTTGAAAAAAAATCAGAACAGCAGGCAGTAAAACATAGATACCGGAAAGTAAAATATGCCTTACTTGATACATTTTAATATGACGCGTTGAAAAGTATTTCGCCAATAAAATGATCAAAATAATTTTGGTAAATTCAATAGGATCAAAAGAAACAGGTCCTAATTTATACCAGCTTTTAACTCCTCTAATTTCCGGAGCGAAAAAAAATAAACCGGCCAATGCGCCAAGACAAAGAAAATAAAAAATTAAAATTAAACGAGAATCTTCTTTCAGTGCTCTCCAATCAAAAAAACTTAAAAAAAACATTAAAAAAAGCGCAATGCTAAAAAAAACAATTTGCTTTTTGAAATTTGAAAAATCCCCCTTGCCGATTGAAGAACTATAAAGAGACAGTAAACCGAAAACAACTAATAAAACAGCACTGCCGATTAAAATCCAATCTAATTGCTTAAAGTGTTGTTTTAAATGTCCCCACATAATTTTAGAAATTCTTTTTGCTTTATTGTTTTTATTTTTAATTCTTCAGCTTTTTTAAATTTAGCAGGACTAGGATTTTTACCAACCACTAAATAATCTGTCTGTTTCGAAATAGAATTTGTTGAATGTCCTCCCTGAAAACGAATTTTCTTTTCAGCTTCATCCCTGCTCATATTCCCTAAAGTTCCGGTTAAAACAAAAGTTTTTCCGATTAATCTTTTACCAACCTTTTCCGGAGGTAAAATTTTAACTCCAGATTTAATAAAATCATCAATAATCTTTTGGTTCTCTTTGTCTTGAAACCAGTAATAAATACTTTCGGAGGTTAAACTTCCGATATTAGGAATTTTTTCCAATTCTTCTTTAGAAGCTTTTTTCATATTGTCAATTGAACCGAAATAATCTGATAAAACAATCACTGTTTCCTCTCCAATATGGCGGATACCTAAGCTGTAAATAAAACGAGCTAAAGGAATTTTCTTGCTTTTTTGAATAGATTTAATTAAGTTTTCGGCTGATTTTTGGGCAAATCTTTCTAAGGGCAATAGATCTCCTTCTTTTAGTTCAAAAATATCCGGTGCTTGGGAAATTAAATTTTCGTCCAGTAATTGGTCAATAATTTTAGGACCCAGACCCTCAATATCAAAACCTTTTTTGGAAAAGAAGTGGTACAGCAATTTTTTTCTCCTGGCAACACAATCTTTATTTGAACATCGCCAAATAACTTCCTTGGCAGGTTTTATTAATTTTTCTCCACAAACCGGACAAATCTTTGAAAAATGAAAAGTTTTTTCTTTTCCATTTCTTAACTCCGGTAAAACTTTTATAATTTCTGGAATAACATCCCCTGCTCTACCGATAATAACCGTATCACCTATTTTCACTCCTAATCTTTTTATTTCATCTTCGTTATGCAAAGTAGCTTTGGAAATAATTACCCCGCCAACTTTTATTGGTTTTAATAAAGCTACCGGAGTTACAGCTCCGGTTCTGCCAACTTGCAGTTTTATATCTTTAAGAACAGTTGTTGCTTCTTCGGGAGAAAATTTAAGAGCCCGAGATCCGCGAGAACTTTTTCCTATAGATCCTAATTTCCGAAAAAGAGAATTGTTATTAATATTAACAACTATCCCGTCAATTAAAAATAAAATTGTTTCTCTTTTATTAGCTATTTTCTTCCAAAAATCAACAGCTTCTTCAAGATTACGGCAGATTTTGCCAGGATCGGTTTTAAATCCTAAGCTCGGCAAAATCTGATGCTCCTGAGAATGTTTAGTTTGGCCTAAATTGGTAATAATATCGTAAGCTAAAAATTTCAGAGGTCGGGAAGCAGATATTTCAGGATTTAGTTGTCTAATTGATCCGGCAGCTAAATTTCTTGGATTGGCATACGGTTTTTGACCTTTTTTTTCTAATTTTTGATTAAACTTTTCAAAATCTTTTTTTTCCATATAAACCTCACCCCTTACCTCTACGATGTCAGGAATTTTCAATTTACGATTTTCTTTTTTCAATTTTAGAGGAATACTCTCAATTGTTTTCAGGTTTTGAGTAATATCCTCTCCTATTTCACCATTTCCTCTGGTTGCCCCTTTAATAAAAATGCCTTTTTCATAAATCAAGGTAACAGCAAAGCCGTCAATTTTCAATTCAGCAAAATATTCAAAAGGATAGTCGGCAGGCGCCAATCTTTTCAAATAATTTTCCCAATTTTTTAATTCCTCTGCCGAAAAAACATCCTCCATAGAAAGCATAGGGATTTTATGTTTTACTTTGGAAAATTCTTTCAAAGGTTTACCACCTACTCTTTGAGTTGGAGAATCGGAAGTAATAAACTCGGGAAATTCCTGCTCTAATTGATAAAGCTCATGTTTTAAAGAATCTAAAGCATTATCAGAAATCTCCTGTTTATCCAAAACATGATAAAGATAGCGGTGATGTAAAATAACCTTTTTCAGTTTTTCTATTCTTTGTTTAGCTTGTTGCTTCGTCATTTATTGAATTAGTACTTAATTTCAATAGCTCTCTCAACATTTCTATAACTACCTAAAGACTTCAGGCAATAATTTCTGGTTTCGCATCCGGTATCGCTTTCAAAACCTTCCGGACAATCAACAGAACAAAGTTCATATTCAGAATAACAGCAATAAGCTTGAGTTTGATAGTGGATATATGATGCACCAAGATCAGTTTCATCGATTATATTAGAATGCTCTGGAATTGGTAAGTCGGATTGATAAAGGTCGTAGAGAGCAGCTTCAATCCCACTGTCAGCAGCATAAAAAGCAGTTACCGAATAGCCCATTTGGCTTGTCATCTTTATTTCCTGAATTATAATTGTGCTGATTCCTAAACCGATAGCTAAAACCAAGCTGGTAATTAAAACAACAAATAATAGCGATATACCTTTTTGGTGTTTAGTATGGAACATCTAAGTTTCTTTGAGAAATTGTAGTTTGAATTTTTATTTCCGGCCTAAGCTTTTCATCTCTGCCCCTGCCTCCTTTTATATCCAGAAAAAGAGTTACTTTGGGCTGATCTTGGTCTCCTTGATCCCAGCTGGCATCAGAGCCAATCTTGAATAAAACTATTTCTAGGTCGTCTGAAGTTAAAGGTATATAAGCTCCATTATCTATTGATTCTTTCAATTTGCGCTGATTTTCATCCAGAAAAAACTCCTGACATTCTCCCTTATAGTTTTTAAATCTTATTCCTGTTGAACCGATTTTTTCATAATTTTTATAGTTATTTTCCTCTCCAGGAGTAACGCAAGTTCCAGAGGTATCTTTTTGCGCCATTCTTAAAGCGCGGCTCATATATTCCATCAAATAACTGGTCTGGTCTAAAAGTTTTTGTGAGGCTAAAATCTTGAGCTGTGCCCTTAAAGAACCAACTAAAAAACCCGTAGGAATAGAAATAATTACAGTAAAAATACTAACAGCTACCAAAATTTCAATTAACGTATAACCTTTTTTCATATTTATTTCCAATTATAAAGATATTCTTGAGCAACGATTGGAGGATAGGTTTTTCCTTTCTCAGTCCAGAAAACTTCAACTAAAACTTTAAAACGGTAAAGCTTATCTGCTTCTTTTGAAATAGTAATTCTTCTTTTAAAAATCGTTGGGTCGCCAAAATCATAATTATAAAAATCGCTAATTTTTAAAAAACGTAAATTAGCAATAGGACAAGGAAAAGTACAAGAAAAAAGATTATATTGATTACTATCTGCTTCATAATATGTATCTTCTGTTTCTCCACCCAATCTCTCATCCCAATCATTTCCTTGAAGCCAATTATTGTCACGGATATTTTTCACAAGCTCAATTCCTTCCTGAGCAAGATAAGCAGCTGTTAATCTTGATTGAGCTATTGAAGAAGAAGTAATAATCTGACTTATTAAGATAAAAGAACCTCCTGTTGCTATTGTTAAAACAGTAATAGCTAAAATAACTTCTAATAAAGTAAATGATTTTTGAGATGTTTTTAGCATGTTTTATTCGATATCAATTAAGCCGGTTTTATAAACCTTAACGGTTCTAGTTATGTTTTCATTATTTCTTAAACAGAGGATAATAGTAGCTATTGGTTCACTACTGCCAAAAATAGTTACCTCGGGATCAGGAGGAGTAAATGTAATATCTAAGACAGAAATAGGGGAAAGAGATTTTATTCTAACACTCTCTTCTAAAATAATATTTTCAATTATTTCATTAAGAGAATTGTCGGAATAAGGTTTGGCTCCGTTTTCCCCTTGTTCACAATAGAAAGCACTTCCAGAATCATCATAATCACCCTCGCCGTCGCAATCAGCAAAGAGATACATATAATAGTTTTCAGGATCAATAGCAAAATGTATTCCATATCCTCCTTTTGGAAAAACTCCTTCTTCAACTTTTTCACATCCTGCTGGCGTTTTCTGAGAAGACATTGCCATTTCCTCAGCCTGCCTTAATTTTTGGGCAACTTGATGAACAGAACGTGAAAGAGCAAATTGCCCTCCCTCTCCTTGATAATTAAAAAAAACAACAACTGCAAGCAAACCAATAATACCTACAACTACTGTAATTTCTAATATAGTAAATCCTTTGTTTATTGATTTCATTAGAAACTAAAAATTAAGCTAAGATACCAATTAATAATATTTTCACCCCAAAATAAAGCCAAAAAAGTACCTGTTACCAAAAAGGGACCAAAAGGAACTTCTGATTTCAATGTTTTTTTGTGACTAATTATTAATCCTATTCCTATTATAGCCCCAATTAAAAAAGCTAAAAACAATGCTACTAAAATATTAGGCCAGCCCAAAATTAAACCCATTAAAAAACCAAGTTTAATATCACCAATACCCATACCCTTGCCGCGAGATGCTAAAACTATTAAAAGAAAGAAAAAAGAAGCGCCAAGAGCTGAATATATAAAATCCAAATGATTTATGATCAATGACCAATGGTTAAATAATTGGTACAGGAAAGTGATAACAATAGCCGGATAAATTATTTTATCCGGAATAATGTAGTGCTTTAGATCATAGACAAAAATGATCATCAAAAAAGAACTAATAATAAACAAATAAGCTAAACTAAAAATCTCAATATTCAACAACCAATTACTAAAAATTAAAACAAATAAGATTCCGGTAAATAGTTCTACTAAAGGATACTGCCAGGAAATTGGTTTTTTACAATAACGACATTTTCCTCTCAAAATTAGGAAGGAGAAGATCGGAATTAAATCCTGCCATTTTAATTGATGCTGGCAATGGGGACAAAAAGAACGGCCTTTTAAGGCGCTTTTACCTATTTCCAGCCGATAAATAACACAGTTTAAAAAAGAACCGACAATTAAACCAAATATGAAAATTATTAAATAAAAAAAATAGTTCATTGTTTAATTTTAACATAAAACCCCGCCAGAATATATTCTAGCGGGGTAATCAATCAGAAAAGTTTCTATTTCTTATTAATCAGTAGCACAATCAGCATTGACGGCATCACAAACTGCAGTTGCACCAACATAACCGGTGCTGTCCAAACACCAATCTGTTCCATCATTCAAATCAACCTTAACACAATAAGCCGCTGCTATTATATTATCAGTTACCCCTCCTCCAGAAGGCAAAATATCACCACCAGTAATAGCAGCCCTGGCATTGACGTAAGAAGTATCAAGATTTACTCCAGTATAAGTAAGACCATCGGTATAAAATACTTCTGCTGCCAATCTCATTGAATCCATATTGGCTTTGATAGCCGCATCCTTAGCTTTGGTTCTAGCACCACCTAAAGAAACTAAAACAATAGCGGATAAGATACCAATAATAGCGATAACAACCAATAATTCAATCAAAGTGAAACCGCGATGTTTTTTAGTAAATGTTTGTAACATTGTTATTTATTATTTATTAGTTATTAGTTATTAGTTATTAGTTATCGACCTTTTATTTTTTAAACTATCATTTTCAATAGCAACAGGCTCCAAGTTCAGGCACAGTAATAGAACTCCTCGTTCCTTTTTCTGAAGCACAAAAATAAGTTGTCGGAGAAATGCTTTCTAGAATAGCGTAAATACAATATTGTTGTCGATTACTATCATTATCCTCCCCGTAATAACTTTCATTGCCAGGACTTTTGGGAAAAGAAACCAAATAAGTTTTTAAAGAAGAAGCCAGAGAAGTATTGGTTACCTTATTATTTCCGTCAATAGTAATTACAGGATATTTATTATCATCATCATAACACATTTCCATAGCTGTCATAATATTCCTAATATCAGTTTGTCGTCTGGCATCTTTGGCTTTTTTCCGACTTGGGCCAAAAAAGAATAAAACAATTGAAGTTAATAGGCCAATAATAGCTATAACTAACAATAATTCAATTAAGGTAAAACCTATTTTTTTAAAATAACCTTTAATCATAAGTTATTATATCATAATTATAATCAGATCAACCTGTGGAAAAGTCTTTTATCCTATTATAAACTAATCATTTGATAAATGGGAGTTAAAATTGAAAGCGCTAATCCTGCTACAATTATTCCTAAAATAATAATTAAAGCCGGCTCTAAAATGCTTAAAAGGCTGTCAATAGTCCGGTCTATTTCTTCTTTATAAAAATTGACGATATTCATTAAGCTGCTATCTAAAGTACCGGTTTTTTCTCCAACTAAAACCATTTGAATAAAAACAGGAGGAAAAATTTCTGGGGATTGAGAAAGAATCGAAGAAATTGGTTCTCCTTTTTTTACCCTGTCTTTTGCCTTAAAAACAACTTCCTGGTAAGAACTATTGCCAACGATTTCCCCCACCGTTTGAAGGCCAGAAGTAATTGGTAGTCCTCCGGAAATTAGAGTAGAAAGATTTTCGGCAAAGCGAGCCAAATAAACCATCTTTAAAAAAGGACCGATAATAGGCATTTTTAAAGAAATTTTATCAAAAAACTTTTTTCCCTTTTTAGTTCGAGAATATCTAAAAACTGCAAAAATAAGAATAATAATCCCCAATATTAAAGTCCAGAACCATTTTTTCAAGAAAGCAGCTGAACTCACAACTATTTTGGTTACAGTTGGTAATTCTTGCCCAGTTCCTATTAAAACTTCGGTCAAACTAGGAACGACAAAAAAAATCATCAGAACTAAAACAAAGAAAACTACAATTAAGGCTAAGACAGGATAAATCATAGCTCCTCTTATTTTTGATGTCAGGTGATATTCTCTTTCTAAGTGATTGGCTAAATATTCTAAAGATTCTGAAAGTGTTCCGGATATTTCTCCTGATTTAACCATAGCAACATAAAAAGTAGAAAAAATCTTACTATGTTTAGACAATGCTTCGGAAAAAGAAGTTCCGTTCTCTACATCTTCGGATAATTGTAAAATTCTTTCTCGCAAATCAAGATTTTTAGTTTGATTAGAAAGAGTTTGAAGAGCTTCTACTAAAGGAATTTTAGACTTAAACATTATTGAGAGCTGCCTAGAAAATAAAACAAGATCACTCTGAGAAATTTTCTCAAAAAGTTTTATTTTTCTAGCATAAAGAGGAGGAGCTAAAAATTCTTCCAAAATCGTAACATATAATTCGTGCCTTCTTAATAAAGCAGTAGCCACTTCTTTGGAAGAGGCTTCAATAACACCTGATTGAATTTCTCCTTCTTTAGTTCTAGCTTGATAATTATATTTCATTAACGGATTAGTATTCTTAATTCGGCCGGATTTAGAGAAAAGCTTAAAGCATTTTCTAAAGAAATCTCTTTCATCTTAACTAAATTGGCCAAAGACCTGTTTAAAGAAATCATACCTAATTCAGCTGAAGTTTCAATAATCAAGGGCAGTTCATGAATTTTATTTTCTCTAATCAGGTTGGAAGTAGCAGGAGTAGAAATCATTATTTCAACAGCAGGAATTAAACCCCCCGTAATCCGCGGAACCAGTCTCTGGGAAACTATTCCTAAAAGAGAACCGGACAATTGAGCTCTAATTTGGTTTTGTTGTTCTGGAGGAAAAGAGTCAACAACCCGATGAATAGTTTGACTGGCGGAATTAGTATGTAAAGTAGCAAAAACTAAATGACCGGTTTCAGCTGCCGTAATAGCAGTAGCTATAGTTTCAGGATCTCTCATTTCACCTACCATAATTACGTCAGGGTCTTGACGAAAAGTTGATCTTAAAGCATTAGTAAAACTTAAAGTGTCTTGATGAACTTCTCTTTGATCAACAATCGCCCGGTCATCTTTAAAAATACATTCAATAGGATCTTCAATAGTAATTATGTGGTCGGTTCGAGTGTGATTTATTTCGTCAATCAAGGCAGCTAAAGTAGTACTTTTCCCTTGGGAAGAAGGACCAGTAATTAAAACAAATCCTTGAGTAGCTTGAGCAAATTGATGCAAAATTGAAGGAAGATTTAATTCCTCAATAGTTCTAATTTCAGCCGGAATTAAACGCAGGGCGCAGGAAATTTCTCCTTTTTGAAAAAAAACATTTATCCGAAAACGAGCTTGTTTTGTAAAGTTATAAGAAAAATCAATCTCTTTTTTGTTTAAAAATCTTTGAAAGTCATCTTGAGACATTAGTGCCTTAGCTAGTTCATAGGTATCCTGAGAAGATAATTTTTTCTTTTTCAAAAGCGGAACCAATCTGCCATCTATTCTTAAAATCGGAGGATGACCAGCTGATAAATGCAAATCAGAAGCTTGTTGTTTAACCGTCAAAGATAAAAATTCTTCAAGTTGTTTTTTATAATTATTATCCATAATTTTATATATTTTTTATCTCCTCTACTATTTGAGAGGGTGTAAAATGAGCTTTAATTAAATATTTAGTTGCTCCTAATTTCAATCCTTTTTCCACTTCTTCTTTCTGGCCAAGATTAGAAAGAATAATAATTTTAAAATTTTTCAAATTTTTATTTTTTGTTTTCTCGTTCTTAATTTTTTTCAAAATCTCCCAGCCGTCAATCTGCGGCAAAACAATATCTAAAAGTAAGATTTCAAATTTTTCCTCTTTTAATTTTCTTAGTCCTTCTTCTCCATCAAAGGCTGTCTCAATTAAAAAACCTGCCTCTTTAAATTTAGTGGTGTAAATATCAACTAGAAACGGGTCATCTTCTACTAATAAAATTTTCTTCGGCATATTATTTTTCTTCTGCTACTCGTAAAACCTCCTCTATCGTAGTAACTCCTGATATTACTTTTAAAATCCCGTCTTGCTGCATAGTAATCATTCCCTGCCTTTTTGCCTCTTTAAGAATTTCTGTTTCAACAGGGTTTTTTAATATTATATCAGAAAGTTGATTGGTCATCGACAAAATTTCAAATAATCCAATTCGGCCCGAAAATCCCTCGTGATTACATTCTCGGCAACCTTGAGCTTCCCATATATAAAGAGGTTTTGGTATTTTAAAATTCTTTTTAACTGACAAAGGAAAATCATCAATTTCTTTCAAAATTAAGTCTTTAATTTCTTTTTTGGGCTTTACTTTTTTTCTACAATAACTACATAATTTTCTTACCAGCCTTTGAGCAATAGCAATGCTTAAAGTAGAAGGAATTAAATAAGGTTTAATTCCCAAGTCAAGCAGTCTTGGAATTACTCCAGCAGCATTGGAAGTGTGAACGGTAGATAAAACTAAATGGCCGGTCAAAGCGGCATGGGTAACTAAATTAGCTGTTTCTGTATCTCTAATTTCACCTACCATAATAATATCAGGATCTTGTCTGACGATATGTCTTAATCCCTGGGAAAAATCGTAGCCAATGCTTGATTTAACTTGAGATTGATTAATTCCTTCAATAAAATATTCCACCGGATCTTCTAAAGTAACGATATTCGACCCTTCTTTATTCAAGGCCTGTAAAATAGCGTAAAGAGTGGTAGTTTTTCCGCAACCAGTAGGGCCGGAAGATAAAATTAAACCATAAGGTCTTTCAATTGCCCGTTTAATTATGTTTAATTTTCCCTTTATTATTCCCAGGTCTTCAAAGGTTTTTAAACCTGTCGTAGGATCAAGAACTCTGATAGCTACTTTTTCTCCCAAGGTAGTAGGAAAAGTAGAAACCCGAAAATCAATATCTTTATTTCCAACTTTAGTTGAAAAACGGCCATCTTGAGGAATTCTAGTTTCATCAAGTTTCAAGCCAGAAAGGACCTTAATTCGAGCCACTACAGCTTGATGAACTCGGATAGGTAAAAAAATTGAGGAGCGAAGAATTCCCAATAACCTGAAGCGAATTCTTAATTTCTTTTGAGTTGGCTCAATATGAATATCGGAAGCCTTTCCTTCTACAGCATGCCTTAAAATTACAGCAACAATTTTAGTAATCGGAGCTTCTTCTGCCAATCTTTCAAATTCGGCAACTGTTCTTGGTTTAAATCCGGGCTTTTTTTCTTTCAGCTCTGTCCCTAATTCTTCTAAAGCTTTTCCTACTTCCTTTCTTAGAGTTCGATATTGCTTCAAAAGATTATTAAAAGTAGTAGGAGTAATAAGAAATATCTTATAATCAAATTTTTCTCTACGGGCCAAAAATTTCAAAGCTTCTTGAGAATTCAGATCTTCAGGATAAACCATACCTATCTCCAAAGTTTTACCCCTTTTAGATAAAGAAATCATTTTATAATATCTAGCTGTTTCTTCCGGAACCATTCCTAAAATTTCTAAAGGTACTTCTTCAGTAGTTATTTCTTTCAAAGGTATTTTTAAATTTTCGCTTTTCAGGCCAAATAAAAACTTTTCAGAACAAATCCGCTTTTCTAAAATTACTTCTTCTTCCTTCTTTTTAGTTTCTTTAATTTCAAATTCTAAAGCAGTAACTTTTTCTTTATTGATTATTCCTTTTTTAAATAATTGCTGTAATAAATACATATTATTCAGTTGGAGAAGAAGGAGTTAAAGGTAGAAAAGGTTGAAATGGGTTTTCCCGGCCGAACTCTACGCTTTCTCCAATTGACTCAATTTCAGTAAACGGCTCCAAATTTTTAAGAATAGGGTTTTCTAAAATATCAAAATTTATTTTCACCTTCTTAGTTTGTTCTAAGTTTTCTTTTGGAAGAATTATTTTCTCTCCGACAAAAAAACCTCGCCAAATAACTAAAATAGTGATTAAAACAATTGCTATTAAAATTAAGATAAACTGTTTTTGAATTTTTCTTTTTTCTAAAAAAGATATTGCCATATTAGTATGAATATGTTTTGATTTTTAGGTTAAAATCTATCGGACTTTCTATCTCGCCTTCTTTTACGGGAATAATTGAAAAAGAAATATTTTCTATTTCAATCATTCTAGCTGTTTTTTCTAAAGTAGAAAGAAAATTTTTAAAAGAATTATAAGAACCGGCTACGGTTAAATTGGTCTCTGTTTGTTGAAGTTCTTCACTCCATCCTTCTTTAATTAATTTTTCTTCAATATTATTAGTTGTACCAGGGCTTATTTTTTTTAGAACCAAGCCAGATCGTGAAACTGCTTTTTGGAAAAAATAACATAAATTGGAAATCTCTGGACCAATAGTAAGAGATGAATTAATTTTAGCCAGACTTTCCTCGTTTTCTTTAAGTTTTTTTGAGAAAGTATCAATTTTGGAAAAATAATCTTTCTCTGATTGAAGTTCTACTGTTTTTTCTCTAACTCTTAATTTAAATAAACTCAATTTTTGATAATTTGACACAACTAAACCTATTCCTAAAAATAGGATTAAGATAAGACAAATGATAATAGCGATGGGTCGAGGTATACTCATAATAATATTACTTAAAAAACTCAGTATCAAAAGAAAGTTCCAATGTAAAATTAACTCCTCCTCTTTCTCCTAGAGAAATTTTGGATAAACTAACACTTTTAATTGAAGGTTCGCGTTTTAAAATTTGAAGCTGCTGGCCCAATGCTAAAAAAGATTCTGCTTGACCAGAAAGAATAACTAAAGACCCTGAAGGATTTAAATTAGTTTGAGAAAACAAAATACGTGGGTGAGAAGTTTTTTCTAGAAAAGTAAAAAATTTTGAAGGGAAAAAATGATAAGAAAGCAGAAATCCAAAATCATTAATTTTTTTCTGATAGTTTAAAATTTCTTCTTCTTGAACAATTCTCTGAGAAGTTCTTTCTTTGTTAATTTCTTCTTCTAAATTTTTAAAAGCAATTAAAGATTTTCTCTGAAGATAACCTAAAATAAAGTAACTTAAAATACTGATTATAATAAGGCCAATTAAAATATAAAATAGAATTTTTAACCAGGAAGACAGAACAGCTGTCTTTCTGGGAATAATTTCAATAGCCATAAATGTTTGAAATTTTTTATTCTAAACCTCTTAAAGCTACTCCGATTGCTATAGCATAAGCAGGACCCATTTCTTTTAATATAGTTTCTAAAATTGGCGGGAAAAAAAGATTAGAAAAAGGGTTGGTTGTAATTACTTCTTTTTTAAAACAATCTTGAAAATATTCTTTTAAACCAGGCAGAAAAGCCGAAGCGCCAGCAATAATAATTTTTTGAGGAACTATTTGATTAAAACTTCTCAAAATCCTTTCAGTTTCTTTAATAATAACATCAATTAATGGAATTAATATCTGTTTTACATCAACAGCCGGAGATTCTTGAGATGTGGAGGACAAAATACCATATTTTTCTTTAAGACTTTCTGCTGTTTTATAATCAACACCCATTCCTTTAGATATTACTTCGGTTAATTCGTTTCCTGACATATCAAAACTGTAAGACATTTTCAAAACTTTTTTTTCAACAATACTGCAAGTAGTACTTTGAGCTCCAATATCTATTAGTAAAATCGTTTCTTTTTGTTCTCCAATTAAAGAACGCAAAAGGCCAAATACTTCAGCTTCCAAAGCCAAAAGTTTGAGTCCGGAAAGTTTAGAAATTTCCTTATACTGATTAATAACTTCATTAGGAACAGCTACTAAAAGAATTTTTAATCCTACTTTTTCTTGATTAGAAATATGACCTTCAATCACCTGCCAGTCTAAAGTAACTTCTGCCAAAGGTATAGGAACATAATGGCTTGCTTCATATCTAATAGCTTGAGGTAATTCTTCTTTGGTCATCGGGGGTAGATCAAAACTGGTAAAAAAAGTAGAAAAATCTGGAATAGAAAAAATAACTCTTTTGGTTCTAATTTTAGCTTCTTCTAAAACAGCTTTAATCGCACGGGAAATATCTTGAGTGGAAAGTAAAAGACTGCTTTTTTCAAAAGTTCGAAATGGTCTTTCATAAAGAACTTGAGAAGCTATTTCACCATAATTTTCTAATTTTCTTCTTTCTCCGCGGCGTGAAAGTTCCACCACTTTAATAGAAGATGTTCCAATATCTATACCTAAAGCTTTTTTAGGAATTATTTCTAATGGCATCCATATCATAGCTTTTAATATTATAGCATTATATTATAAAAATGGTATGTTTACAAAAATTCTTAACATTCTTTATCCTAAATTTTGTTTCAATTGCGGAAAAGAAGGAACTTATCTTTGCCAGGATTGTCAGAGTACTATGGCGATTTTAGATACTCATAAAATATGCAAAACAGCAAATCTAAAAGATTTATATTGGGCTCTTCCTTATCAAGGAAACTTAATAAAAAATTTAATCCGAAAGTTTAAGTATGAACCCTTTATTAAGGAGCTGGCTATTCCATTAACTTCTTTAATAATAAACCATTTTCAATTAATAGAAAAATCTTTTGCTGATTTTTCCAATTTTATTTTAATTCCTGTTCCTTTGGAAAAAAGAAAAATAAAATGGAGGGGATTTAATCAGGCTGAGGAAATTGGCAAAGAATTAGCTAAGTTGTTAAAAATTCCTTTAGTTTCCGACTGCTTAATTAAGACAAAAGAAACTCTGCCTCAAGTGAAGTTTAAAAAAGAAAAAAGAAAAGAGAATCTTAAAGAAGCTTTTTCAATAAAAAATAAAAAACAGGTTTCAGGCAGGAAAATTCTTTTAATTGACGATGTTTACACTACCGGCTCAACTATGGAAGAAAGCGCCCACGTCTTGAAAGACGCGGGCGCCACAGAAATCATCGGCGTTGTTGTTGCTAGAGGATAATTGCGGAGGGGGCGAGATTCGAACTCGCGAGTCCGTTAGGACGCTGGTTTTCAAAACCAGTGGAATAAACCGCTATCCGACCCCTCCAGATAAAAGCATTATCGCACTTTTTAGAAGATTTTACCAGAAAGAACACATAATAATAAGCCATAAATAAAATAGCCGACACATAGAATATCGGCTATTTCATTAGTTAAAATCCTTTATTTTTTCTTGGTTCGAAGTTGGACATCTGGCGGAGTAAGATGAAGCTAAAGCTTCATCTTAGCCTTTTACTCTCTGCGGAGAGGCAGGGATTCGAACCCTGGATACGGTTTAACCCGCATAACACATTAGCAGTGTGCTCCTTTCAACCACTCAGGCACCTCTCCAAATTATTTTTACTTTAACATTAAAATTTTAACAAATCAATTGATTTTAAGTGAATTTTATGATAATTTAAAAAAGCAACGCCCTTGTAGTTTAACGGATAGAACGGAAGCTTGCGGAGCTTCAAATAGAGGTTCGATTCCTCTCAAGGGCACATGGTGGCTATAGTGTAGCGGTAACACTGTTCTTTGTGGAAGAACCATCGCCGGTTCGAATCCGACTAGCCACCCAAACAAAAAAACAGGCTACGGCCTGTTTTTTTTAATCCATTAATTTATTTTTTCTCTTGGGCCTTTATTTTTAGAATTATTTCTTTTTTCTGCCTTAGAACTTTCAAAGAAACCTCCTCGCCAATTTTAACTTTCTGTAAAATATCGGCTAAGGAATTTTTCTCGGTAATTTTTTCTCCGTGGCATTCCAGAATAATATCATACTCTTTTATACCGGCTTTATCAGCTGCTGACCCTTTAACTATAGCTGACTCCCCTAAGACTTCTCTCACAATCAAAGCTCCGCAATCTACCGGCAGTTTATTTTTTTCAGATATCATTTTGTTCAAAAGAATATATCTCACTCCTAAAAACGGTCTTCTAATTTTTCCGTATTTTTTAACTTCTTCCAAATCTTTTTTGGCATAATTAATAGGAATAGCAAAACCAATGCTTTGAGCACCCATAACCATAGCCGTATTAATACCAATTACTTTTCCCTCAATATCAACCAAAGGACCTCCGGAATTTCCAGGATTAACAGCCGCATCAGTTTGAATTAGCCCTCTTAATCTCTCTGCTTGTTGTGAAAAAGGATGACCGGCAATAATCTGACGGGAAAGTCCGGAAACTATTCCTAGACTCACCGTGTCATGAAACTCTCCTAAAGCATTGCCAATAGCAATAGCTGTCTGGCCAAGTTCAATTTTTTCTGAGTCGCCAAATTCCAAATATGGCAGATTTTTAACATTTATTTTCAAAACAGCAATATCATTTATCGGGTCGCAGGACAGTATTTTTGCTGAATATTTTTTATCAGGTTCTAAAACAACCGTGTAATCGGCTTTAGGATCATCAACCACATGAGCACTGGTAATAACATAACCTTCGGGAGAAACGATAAAACCTGAACCTCCGCCTAATTTTGTCTTTTCTTTTTTACCGTTAAGCTTGGGCATAATAAACTTTTGGTTACCGTAAGGAAAAAAATAAAAACCTTCCACTTTAGGTAAGTCTTTGCTGATTACAATAGTAATAACGGCAGGACAAACTTTTTTGGCTATTTCAACAATAGATAAACATTCTGACATATATTTTATTTTGACATAAAAAAATATTGTCAACAAGAGGAAAACTTGCTAATATATTTCTAAAGCCCTTGTAGCTCAACAGGATAGAGCGGCTCACTCCTAACGAGCAGGTTAGAGGTTCAATTCCTCTCAAGGGCACCAGGGGCCCGTGGCTCAATTGGCAGAGCATCAAGATGGCATCTTGAGGGTTACCGGTTCAAGTCCGGTCGGGTCCACTATGCGAATTGCTGTCCTTGAACCAGGCGCCTGGGGCACTGCCCTGGGCATTATTTTAAATAAAAAAAATGAAGTAAGTTTCTGGTATCAAAACCCTGAACTTGTTTTGAATTTCAATAAGTTTAGAAAAAACGACAGACTGCCTGATATTAAAATTCCTCAAGAGATTTTTATTTCCTCTGGCCTAAAAAAAATAGTCGAGAAAGCTGATTTGATTATTATTGCTTCTCCTTCTTTTAATTTCAGAAAAACTTTATCAGAGCTGAAAATTGTTATAGGTAATACCCGTGATAATTTACCTCCCCTATTAGGAATCGCCAAAGGCATTGAAAAAGAAACTTTAAAAGTTCCTTCCCAAATTGTTGAAGAGTTTTTTCCAAAAATTTCTTACGCTCATTTGTCCGGACCTGGCTTTGCTAAAGAAATTATCAGAGGGATAAAAGCTGAAGAGGTTATTGCTTCTAAAAATAAATTTTTATTAAAAGAGCTCGGGAAAGTTTTTCAGAATAGTAGTCTAAAAGTTTCCACAACTTCTGATTTAGTAGGCGTTCAATTAGCCGGCGCTTTGAAAAATGTTTTATCTATCGGCATCAGCCTGGTAGAGGCAAAAGGCGACAAAGATACTTCAATCGAAAAAAAATTAATTGATTTTGGATTGAATGAAATGGCAAAAGTTGGCAAAGTAATGGGAGCTAAAAAAAATACTTTCTGGGGACCGGCAGGGCTTGGAGATTTGGTTTTAACTTCAACTAATCCTCTTTCCCGAAATTTTCAATTTGGCAAACACCTTATTTCTGACACTCAGAAACTGAGAAAAGATATTACTGAAAGAAAATTAACAGTTGAAGGTTTTGAAAGCGCTTTTGCCTGCTATCAATTGGAAAAAAATCACAAATTGGATTTACCGATGATAAACGAGATTTACAAAGTAATCTATGAAAATAATTCTCCAGAAGAAACAATTGAAAATTTAATAAAGTTAGTATAAACTGGAGGCGTGCGAGAGTGGTTGAATCGGGCAGTTTCGAAAACTGCTATGGTTGAAAGACCATCGAAGGTTCGAATCCTTCCGCCTCCGCATAAAAATTTTAATGCTTAATAAATTTTTTAAAAAAAAGAAAAAAACGCCTGAAAACTTGAAAGAAATTTTAGCTTCTTTTGAGGATTTAAAAAAGAATTTTAAAAAGCTTTCTGCAGAGTTAGATAGTTTAAAAAAAGAAAGTCAGTTTTCAATTCAAAAAGTCGGCATAGTAAGATTTAATCCTTTTTCCGAAGTTGGCAGCGATCAAAGCTTTTCAGTCGCCCTGCTTGATAATAATGATAACGGAGTAGTTATTACCAGTCTTTATGCCCGAGAAGGAAACAGGGTTTATGGAAAACCGATTCTAAATTGCCAGTCCCAATATCTTCTGTCTCAAGAAGAAAAACAAGCAATAGAAAAAGCTAAACAACAAAAAAATGGAGAAAACAACGAAAAATTCAATCCGCAGACCGCCGGTGGTAGTGATTCTCGGACACGTTGATACGGGAAAGACTACAATTTTGGACTATATTAGAAAAACTCACGTTGTTCAAAAAGAATCAGGTGGTATAACTCAGCATATTGGAGCTTATCAGGTTGTTGAGAGCGGAAAAAAAATAACCTTCATTGACACACCAGGCCATGAAGCATTTTTTCAAATGCGCTCCAGGGGAGCTAAGGTGGCTGATTTGGCTGTTTTGGTTGTAGACTCTACGGAAGGAATCAAAGCTCAAACTAAAGAAGCTATTTCTCATATTAAAAAATCAGAAATTCCCATGATTGTGGCTTTGAATAAAATCGATAAACCGGGAGCTAATCCGGAAAAAGTTAAAAAAGAATTAGCAGATTCTGATGTTTTAGTTGAAAGCTTGGGCGGAAAAATTCCTTCGGTTGAAGTTTCAGCTATTGAGGGCAAAGGAATCCCCGAACTTTTGGAATTAATATTATTGGTAACTGAAATAGAAGATCTAAAAGTTGACATTGAAAAACCGGCTCAAGGAATAGTAATTGAATCTTACTTAGACAAGTTAAGAGGAGCAACTGCTACTCTGCTTATTAAAGAAGGCACATTAAAAAACGGAGATATTTTAGCTACAGATTCTGCTTTCGGAAAGGTAAAGAAATTAGAAAATTTTCAAGGAGAGCCGATTGAAGAAATACTGCCTTCCGACCCTGCTATTGTTATTGGTTTTGAAACGGTTCCCAAAGTCGGAGAAAACTTTAAGGTCTTTCCTAATTTAGAAACAGCTAAAAACGAAACTAAAACTCCGGAAAAAAGAGTTTTTGAAAATTTAGAAGCTTCTGCAGACCAAAAAGTTCTAAATCTTATTTTAAAAACCGATGTTGTCGGTTCTATCGAGGCTGTTGAAGAAATTTTAGCTAAATTACCCCAAGAAAAAATAGTTTTAAGAATTTTGAAAGCAGATGCAGGAGAGATAAACGAGAACGATATAAAACTGGCTAAGAGTGAAGAAGAAAGAGCATTAATTTTAGGTTTTCGGGTAAAAGCAAACCCAATAGCTAGAATGTTAGCCGAAAGAGAAAGAATCAAAATTATGACTTTCGAAATAATTTATGATTTAGTAGAGGGAATATCTAAATTTATGGAAAAAGGAATTCAGCCCGAGAAAGTACGAACTGATTTAGGAAAAGTTAAAGCTTTAATAATCTTTTTGACCGAAAAGAACCGTCAGATTGTCGGAGGAAAAGTTCTGGAAGGCAATGTTAAAAAAGGAGTTTTAATTGAAGTTTTACGTGGAGAAAAAATTGTCGGCAAAGGAAAAGTAGTCAATCTCCAAAAAAATAAAAAAGATATTGACCATTCTTCAAAAGGAGAAGAATGCGGTATTCTTTTTGAAGGAGATATAAAAATCGAACAAGGAGATATTCTAGTGATATATGAAATCACGTATTCAAAGAGTTAATCAACTGATAAAAAGAGAGATTTCTCAGATTGTCTTGAAAGAGTTTGATTTTCCCAGAAATATTTTAGTAACAATAACCAGGGTTGAAACTACAGCCAATTTGATAGAAAGTAAAATTTATGTTTCAGTAATGCCAATAGAGAAATTTCCAGAAGTTTTCTTTGAACTAAATAAGAAAATCTACGGAATACAGCAAGAATTGAATAAGCACTTGCGAATGAGGCCGATTCCTAAAATTGAATTTATCGAGGAAAAAGAAACAAAAGAAGCAGGAAGGATTGAAAAAATTTTAGAGGAAATAAAAAAAGAAAAATATTGAAAACGAGCGAGCGATTGCGAAAAGGACAAAAATGAGATAAAATAAAATATTGGCGGCGTGGCGAAATAGCAACGCATTGGTCTGCAAAACCAATATACGTGGGTGCAATCCCCACCGCCGCCTTAATAAATGCGTAAAAAGAAATATCTATTAAATGAAAAATTTTTTGATAGATGGTCACCAGAGATGGCTTATGTTTTGGGGTTTTGGTTTGCTGACGGGTATATGCGTCATGAAAAGTCTTATAGAATTATATTTAATTCAAATCGGGATTATCCTTTACTCTTACAGATAAGAAAATGTTTAAAGTCTAATCATCGGATTTACCAACGGAAAGATAAAGAAGATTATCAGTTAATTCTATATTCAAAACAAATGTATTTAAAATTAATGTCTTTGGGAGGAAGACGATGTAAAAGTAAGGTCGGGAGATTTCCTCAAGTGCTCAATAAATATTTGTCAGATTTCCTTCGGGGCTATTTTGATGGTGACGGAAGTGTATTTTATACAACCTATATCCACACAAAAACTAAAAAACTTCGTACAGAATTAAGAAGCAATTTTACTTCTGGAAGCCCAAAATTTTTAGAAGACCTCCAGGGTATTTTACTAGATACTTTAGGATTTATTAGAAAAAAGATATGTCCATACAATGAAGGAGCTTCATGGAAATTAGGTTACGGAACGAGAGATACTTTAGAATTATTGCGGTTTATGTATTATTCTAATTACCCAATAGGATTAGAAAGAAAAGCTATTTTCTTAACGGAAATAAAAAAATAAAAACTTAATTATTTTTACTTGCCCGGGTGTCGTAACTAGGTAACCGAGCTTGACTTAAAATCAAGTGGGAGAAATTCCGTGTGGGTTCGATTCCCACCCCGGGCACAGAAAGCCCCGCCAGAATATATTCTGGCGGGGTTGTTTTATCGTAAAATTATCAAAACTTTTTAATTCTCCAGAACTTCTATATAGGTTCTTTTAGCTCCAAAATCTTTAGCTTCTCCGTAAGAAGCAAACCAAATATCAACGTGATAATATCCTTTTTTCCAATGCATCCTGTCTTCAACAGTAAAAACTCTATCCCCATAAAGTTCGGGGATCTTGATTTTTGTTCCGAATGGAAGCAAATTATTGGCTACAATTCCATCTTCGACCCAAGTCCCGGCTGCCGTAATAAAGGGATCATTGTCAGTCTGAGAACGAGTACTGGAATAAGCCGTTATTACAACGCTTATTTTTCTAACTGTTTGAGGTGGATTAAAAGGCTCTGCTGTTGCTAAAAGACTGTTTCCTTCAATCATAACCAAATTTTCCAAAGTTTGAATTTCAGTTTGGCTTTCCTGTTTTTGACCTTCTGTCTTAAGAACAGGTATTAAGCTGATAAAAATTCCGAATCCTATTATAATAATCGCTAAACTTCTGCCCCATTTGGGGCTTTCTAAGTGAATATCCATTTTAAAACCCCTAAAAAGGGATTTTATTATATTAACTTATCCACAGAAGATGTCAATAGAACAATTAAAGAAAGCTTGCTTTCTTTTCAAGTTTTATTTGAGCGGGTGAGCAGAATTGAACTGCCGTCACCTCGTTGGCAACGAGGCGTAATAGCCACTATACGACACCCGCATTTGGTGCCGCGGGCCGGACGTGCGCCGGCTACCTCATCTTTTTCAGAGATGCGCTCTACTACATGAGCTACCGCGGCATAATAAATCCAGTGGGCGCTAGAGGATTTGAACCTCTGACCTTTCGGATGTAAACCGAACGCGCTAAGCCACTGCGCCAAGCGCCCTGATGTGCCCAGGGCGGGACTCGAACCCGCAAGCTCTTACGAGCACAGCACCTCAAGCTGCCGTGTAAACCAATTCCACCACCTGGGCCTATTTCTCCTTTCTCTCCTTTAATCTGGATTTTCTTCCCTTCGCTTTTCTTAAATAATAAAGCTTAGCCCTTCTTGCTTTTCCTTTTTTTAAAACTTCTATTTTTTCCAGAGTTGGCAAATGGAGAGGAAAAATTTTTTCCACCCCAATCCCTGAAATCACTTTTCTAACCGTAATAGTTGAAGTGATTCCTTTTCCATGCTTTTTAGCTAAAATTTGACCCTCAAAGACCTGAATTCTTTCTTTGTCTCCTTCTTTGATCTTTTGATAAACTTTAACTATGTCTCCAGGTCGAATATCAGGCAAATCTTTTTTAAATTGAATTTTATTAAATGTTTCTAATTTAGTTTCAGTCATATTTTTTCTAATACTTTTTTTAATTCTTCCGGTAATTCTGATTTAAATTCTTTCATTTTTCCATCCGGCATTTTAATTTTTAAATAAGTAGCATGTAAAAATTGTCTTTTCAGTCCCTCGGGACAAGGCTGGTTTTTAAAGCCGTACACTTCATCCCCAGCAATCGGATGAGAAATATAAGACAAGTGAACTCGGATCTGATGTTTCCTGCCAGTCTGAGGCTCAGCTTCAATCAAATCATAATCTTTGAATCTTTGCAACATCTTATATTCAGTAATTGCTTTTCTTTTATTTTCAACTCCTGGCTCAAGAAAAAGATAAACTTTCTGTTTTTTCCTGTCATTTGGAGAACGGCCGATTAAAGTTTCAACTTTACCCTCTTTATCTTTAAGATTACCTATTACCAAAGCTAAATATTTTTTTTCTACTTTTCTTTCTTTAAACTGTTTTTGTAAAAAATCTAAAGTTTTATCATTTTTTGCTATCAATAAGATTCCCGAAGTATCTTTATCCAAGCGATGAACTCTTTTTTCAAAACTATCAGAATTTACACCAGCCGGTTTATCAATTACTAATACGTTCTCATCTTTATAAATAACTTTCATATGTGGGCGGTAGAGGATTCGAACCTCTGAAACCTCATACACGTCAAGTATGCGCTCTAACCAGCTGAGCTAACCGCCCTGGTGCGCCCGGCAGGATTCGGACCTGCGACCTTGGCCTTATAAGGACCCTGCTCTGCCCCTGAGCTACGGGCGCGTTTTATACTTTTTTAATTTTTACTTTCAGAGATTTTCCTTTTTTTGTTATTTTTATCGCAGGTTCGGTTTTCTCATATCCTTTTACTTTCGTTGGATTCAATAATTTTTCAAACTCTTCTCTCTCTATAGTTTCTTTTTCAATCAGAACTTTAGCAACTTTTTCTAATAATTTTTTCTTTTTAAGCAAGATTTTTCGAGCCTGGATTTCAGCATTTTTAATAAATTTAGCTACTTCTTTATCAATTTCAGCCGCTACTTTTTCCGAATAGTTTCTTTGCTCCGAAATTTCTTTTCCAAGAAATACCATTTCTTCTTTCTCTCCAAAGGAAACTGGTCCCAAGGAAGACATCCCATATTCCTTTACTAGCTTCCTGGCTAATTGTGAAGCTTTTTCTAAATCATTGGTTGCTCCGGTAGTTACTTCTCCAAATTTCAATTTCTCAGCGCAGTATCCTCCTAGTAAAGTAGCCATTTCGGCTAAAAATTCTGACTTGGTCTTGATTCTTCTTTCTTCTCTCGGCATCTTTAAAGTATAGCCGGCTGCCGGTCCTCGGGCAACAATTGAAATTTTTCTAATCGGCTCAGCTTCTATTGAAAAAGTAGAAACCAAAGCATGACCTGCTTCATGAAAAGCAGCAATCTCTTTTTCTTTTTTTGATAAAATATGACTTCTTCTTTCCGGACCCAATAAAACTTTTTCAATTGATTCTAAAAGTTCTTCCTGAAAAACCTGATGTTTGTTTTTTTTAGCAGCTAAAATTGCCGCTTCATTAACCAAATTAGCTAAATCAGCTCCGGAAAAACCAGGTGTTCTCTCGGAAATTTCTCTTAAATTAACATCTAAAGCTAAAGGTTTTTTCCGACAATGAATTTTTAAAATTTCTTCTCTGTCTGAAATATCGGGCAAATCCAAAATTACTTTGCGGTCAAACCTTCCCGGTCTTAATAAAGCAGGGTCAAGAACATCCCCCCTGTTGGTTGCAGCAATAACTATCCGCGTATCGTCTCTTTCAAAACCGTCCATCTCAACTAAAATTTGATTTAGGGTCTGTTCTCTCTCATCATGTCCTCCGCCAATTCCCGATCCTCTTATCCGTCCAACAGCATCTAATTCATCAATAAAAATTATCGAGCGGCCAGCTTTCTTAGCTGTAGAAAACAAATCCCGGACTCGGCTTGCTCCAACACCTACAAACATTTCCACGAATTCTGAACCGGAAATAGAAAAAAAAGGAACATTAGCTTCTCCGGCCACAGCTCTCGCCAATAAAGTTTTTCCTACCCCTGCTGTTCCTAAAAGCAAAACTCCTCTGGGAATTCTGGCTCCCATTTGTAAATATTTTTTAGGATTTTTCAAAAAATCAACTATTTCTTTTAATTCTTCTTTAGCTTCTTTTAAGCCGGCTACATCATCAAAAGTAATTTTTTCATTACCATGTCCTTCAGCGCCAAACAGTCTAGCTCGAGATTTGGAAAAATCAAACGCCTGCATTGCTCCGCCTTTCGCTTGTTTGAAAATCATAAAGAAAAAAAATCCAAAAAGTAAAAGGGGGAATAAAAATATTAAAGCCGGCCCTAACCATATCCAGGTTCCTCCTTCTTTTTTAGTTTCAATTTCCACTCCAGCTAATCTTTCTTTATCCACGCCATAGTTTATTAAAGATTGTGAAAGAGCAGCTTCGGTTTCTTTTCTTGATTTAGCTTCGGTATCATCAATATATAAAACTGAAAGTTCCGAACCAGTAACAGTAATTTTTTTAATTTTTCCCTGATTAATATCCTGAACTAAATTAGTTAAAGACAATTCTTTTTCTTTCTCAAAACTATTTTGCTGAAATAAAGCAAAAATACTGGAAACTACTAAAAAGATCAGAAAAATAAAAATAAAGTTTTTAATTAAGCTTTTCACTATTTTTCCACTAACTTAAGAGTCAAACGATGTTCTTCGGGGTGAATTTCTGAAATTTGAAAATTATATTTTTTGTCAATTTCCAATTTTTCTTCCATAACAATTTTCGTTTCGAATTCAGAAATATGAATTAGCCCCTGAATTTTCGGTTCAATTTGAACGAAGGCTCCGAAAGGATTAAGTTTGGTTACTTTTCCTGAAATCGTATCTCCCTTTTTATATTTCTTTTCAATGCCTTCCCAGGGATCTTTTTTTAAAGCTTTAAGAGATAAAGAAACTCTATCATTGGTAATTTCAATAATTTTAGCTTTAACTTTTTGACCAATCTTGACTATAGCCGAAGGTTCTTCAATAATTGCCCAATCCAATTCTGAAATATGAATTAAACCTTCAAGATTTTCCTTGCCGAATTTTACAAATGCACCAAAATCAGTGATACCGGTAATTTCTCCACTA
>Ga0268282_1000249_pt1 | contig 30200 bp, 20 predicted proteins | sample saktaG_12_FD_190133 | JGI IMG/M metagenome (GOLD analysis project Ga0268282, IMG submission 190133) | Saline water microbial communities from Sakinaw Lake, British Columbia, Canada - sak_2011_5_24_120m | ecosystem: Environmental > Aquatic > Non-marine Saline and Alkaline > Saline ...
CAGGGATCAGGAGAGCTTCGACAAGCAGTTCGTCCGCAATTATCTCGAAAGTATCAACTTCGACAAATCCGGTCCCGGCGTAGAACTGCCGGAAGATATTACGGCAAAGACCAGCGACAAATACATCGAGGGCTACGAACGCCTGACCGGCAGGAAGTTCCCAAAAGAATCGTTCTGACAGATCGGATTTATAGATAAAGTTTCCCGCCGAAGAATCCGGCCGTTGGCTTTCTGATAGTCTACACGCTATACCTGCCAGGAGCGAAGACCTATCTGCTTTGAAACACTTGCGCCTTTAACCAGCACAAATTCCATGTTACGGCATAAATGACTGCGCTTTTTTGGGTAGCAAAACATCAATCAAAACAAAAATATTTTTTTTCTCACAATTCTCTCATCATTACTTTGCCAAAATGACATTCAATAAGCCGACAATTGTCGGCCGGCCTGACCATGTTGGAAGGCTGCAGAATAGTGGTTCTTTTTGAATTTAAGGAGACAGAAAAATGAAATCGAAACACTGGAAACTAATTGCTGTTATGATTTTGTTCGGGGCCATGTTGTGTGCGGCGGTCTACGCAGCCCAAGCGGCCATGACGGCCGAGACCGAACGCAAAGTAACAGAGGCGGAGGTCCCGGCAGCCGCCCTGGCATCACTCAAGAAAATGGCTGCCGGGGCCAAAATCGTCGAGTTTGCCGAGGAGGTCAAGGACGGCCACACATTCTACGAGGGCTCGTGGAAGACGCCCTCCGGAGCACACATGGATGTCCTGGTCACTAAGACGGGCGATTTGGTAGAGATCGAGGAAGGCGTCAGAGCCAACGAAGTCCCAGCGGCTGTGCTCAAAGCAGCACGCGAGGTGGCTGGCAGCGGCACCGAACTGGCACTTGAGAGAAAGACAACGATTCTCTACGAGATCAAATTCGAGAAAGCCGGTGCTCAGCAGGAACTGCTTCTGACACCGGATGGCCGCAAGGTGGAGGAAGACGCCCAGAAAGGCAAGTCGGACGATGACGAAGAAGAAGACGATGGTTAAAGTCAGGAAAAGTACTGACGCATCTTCTCTTCAATGTTAAGATATGCACCGCTGAGTGGCAGGCTGTTGCTGTTCAGCGGTTTTTTCTTGTCGTTATGTGTGGCCAGAGGCGTTCGCACTTAATATGAGAACCGTCTTCTACCAGGGATATCTTACGGTAAACCATTATTGCAGGAATATGCCAAATGCAATTTATCATAGGTAACAGGTTCAGATACGTTTTGTTTTCGACATTTTGTGTATTACTCTTGTGTTGTTCGGCAGGTCTCTCGGCAATCATAGCTGAGGGAGTCACGCTTATACCGTTGACGGATGATGGCAAATCAAGGGCCGTGGCCTGGGCCTGGCACGGCGACTGGGTGGCCTTTGCGCGACAAGTGGGTGACTCGTCCCAATGGCAACTGCACGTCATGAAGGCCGACGGCACTGAAGTCAAGCCTGCCTGCCCAGTGGGAGATGTGTTTTTTGCCGAGTGGTCCTGGGCCGGCGACCGCATCGCGTATGAATTCTCCAACGCAACTGAGGAAGAAAGCCAGGGAGCGGCCTATATTTACGACATCAGCCAGAATCGATCCACCACCATTTCCCCGCCGTATCGAAGAAGTAACTTCGACCCCGACGACGGGCCCTACTGGTCGCCCGACGATCGCTACCTTGCGTACAAGCTCCGCCTGGGCCTGACGCGCACCCGGCAAGTCTGGCTCTACGATACCGTTACAGAACGGACCTGGCACCTGCTGCCCGAGCGTGGCGAGGGAAAAGATCAGCGATGGAGTGCATCTCTGCCGCCGAGGCTAAGTCTGCTCGTGGCGGCCAGCGGCAACTCTGATGTAGTCACCGTCAACCCCGACGGAACTGACCTTGTCATGATAACTGATATCGGGAGTGAATCATTACGTGCCGGAGATGCTCGCTGGTCTCCCGTGGATGATGTCATAGCCTTCACCTTCGATAAGGATATGACTCAACGCGAACGCGGACATCGCTGCGATGCATGGATCGCCCGCGCCGATGGAAGCGATGCCAGAAACCTAACGAATGCGAGCTCGCCAGCCACAGAGAACCAGTTGGACCTGGACGGTCCGATCTGGTCGTGGGACGGCCGCTACATACTGGCCAAGGGGGATCGATTCGATATCCAGGGCAACGATATCCCGACACTCTATCTTATGGACCCCAACAGCGGTGGCTATAAGATACTTCTGACCACCTATCCGCGAAAAGACGGAAGACTCGATGACATCGAGGCCATGAAATGGTCCTATGACAGCACGAAAATCGCTTTCCTGACCAAACGCTCTACGGTTCGAAACTGGGGTCCCGATTCGCGATACGAGAACCGGCGTACGGCTCTGACCGTCTATGATATGACCACGGGAAAGGCTGAGGACCTTCTGCTGCTGAGCGAAGAGCAGGATCGCAAGCGGATCGAAGCCAGCGATGATCGTGATGACGGCGTGGTCAACATCTCGTGGTCGCCGGACAGCCGGTCGCTGCTTATCACGATCTCGAAGATCATCAGCATAGCCGACCGGATTGTGCAGCCCGATGTTTATCGCGTGGACCTACCGCAGCGCCTTATCAGCCCTCTGGCTCAGGCCTGTGACGGGCCACCAATGGGCCGGGCTTCGTCAATGACGGCCGGCGTGACATCTCCCGGGCAGCAGGAGCAAACCTCTGCCGGCATTACAACAGAGGCTGCCTCTCCGGAATCTTTCGCAGACGATTCCGGCATCATCACCCGGACGATTGAGCCCATGCATATGACCGTGGCAGAAGCACTTGCATCGTTACCGACCAAGTACAATCAATATGTCACAACCAATACATCCCGCAATCTACTTTTGTACATGGGTCCTGCCGAGCTTCTGGCCGAGCTGCAGGCAAATCTGAAACTGATCGACACCCCGGCCAGTCATATTCTGGTCGACCTGTTGGCCGTGGAGCTGACCGACGAGGCCAACCGTGAGCTCGGGCTGGACTGGACATACGCCGAGGGACGGTTCGCTATGTTCCAGCCAATGGGTAACGCGATTCGCGACCTTAGCCCGGACGCCTCATTAGACGGACTTACCACCTACCCCGGAACCGGCCAGGTCTTCTACCAGGGCGTGGGAAAATTGCCGCGGGAGTTTTTCGTTCGCCTGAACGCACTGGTCCAGGACGGCAAGGGCACGATTCTGACCAATCCGCGCACGGTCGCGGTCAGCGGTCTGGAAGCCACAATTCAGATCCGCAAGACGCTGAACTATTTCTTTAACGAAGGCTATGACGTATCCGGACGGCCTATTGTCAAGAAGAGCGATATCTCGGCCGATACCCAGGGCCGTATCACCCCTACACTTTTGGCGGACGGTCGAATCAGCATGGATGTATCGATCAAGGTCGGGAGCTTCACTTTTACACCGGACGCAGGCTTGCCCGAACAGGTCAACCGGGAATCCACAACTACGGTCACCGTCCGGGAAGGCCAGACCCTGGTGATTGGCGGCCTGCGCCAGCAGGAAATGAGCGAAGCCGTTATCAAAGTGCCGATACTGGGCGATATCCCGATCATCGGGCTTCTGTTCAGGAAAACCCAAAAAGCAACCCGTAACAGCGTGCTGACGTTATTCATCACGCCGCACGTCCTGCTACCCGATGTCCCGGCACCGGACTGGCCGCAAATTGACGCCGACGACCATAAGATACAGCCTATTATGAAAGAGACTCCGCCGCAAAATGGCAAGAGCAGGAAAGACTGACCGCTGGTTCTGATGGGTATTAGGAAGTGCTAAACTATCCCGAAAACTCAGCATATTTTTATACGAGTGTTAGATGCGTTTACTGGTTGTAGAAGACTATCGGCCTTTGCAGCAATCCCTTGTAAAGGGTCTGCGCGAGGCCGGCTTTGCCGTGGATACCACGCGCGACGGCAAGGAGGGTCTTTGGTACGCAACGAGCAACGAATATGATGTAATCATCCTCGACCTAATGCTGCCCGGCATGGACGGGCTTGAAATCCTCAGGAAGATGAGAACTCGAGGCAAAAAATCCCACGTTCTGATCCTGACGGCCAAAGACACCGTTCAAGACCGCGTCACCGGCCTCGACCTCGGCGCCGACGACTACCTGGTCAAGCCGTTTGCTTTCGAAGAACTCATGGCGCGGGTTCGTGCCCTGCTGCGCCGCAGCTACCGCCAGAAGAATCCCAGCATCAAAATCAAGGACCTGCGGCTCGACCTTACCACGCAGAAAGTTTGGCGCGGCCGAGAGGAAATTCTGCTTACGCCGAGGGAATACGTACTCCTGGAATACCTCGCAATGCGTACCGGCCAGATGGTATCCCGCTCGGATATATGGGAACACGTCTACGAGTTCAGCTCGTCGGCATCCAGCAACGTTGTGGACGTTTACATCGGCTATCTGCGCAGAAAAATCGAACGAGAAGGTAAACCCGCTCTAATTCACACTGTCCGCGGCCGCGGCTATTTGTTGGGAGAGACACCATGATGCGATCACTCCGAACCCGTTTGCTCAGCGGCATAATCGGCGGGATGATTCTGCTGCTGATTGTCTTCAGCCTGCTCATATACGTCGTGATTCGCAGCGCCCTGGTCAGCCAGTTCGACACGGCGCTGGCATCCGTCGCCCAAATTCTGGCAGCCGCTGTAGAAACAGATCCCAACGGGATCGACATAGAACTCGGCATTCAACAGATGCCGGAGTTTACTAATCCCGATCATCCAATGAACTATCAGATCTGGAAGCTTAACGGCGAAGTGGTATCCAGGTCTCCCTTATTAGGCACGGACGATCTTCCACGTTTCCACGGCTCCCTCGACAAACCGGTTTACAAAGTATTTCCCGGCCCCGAAGACCATCCGTACCGAGCGGCCGGCACCACATTCCTACCGAGAATCGAGACAGACGAATCAAACGGTGCCGCGCAGACCGCAGAGCAACCCTTGATTCTGGTCGTGACCCGCGATGCGCACGAGCTTTACGGCCAACTCGGCCTGCTCAAATGGCTTCTGTTCGTCGCGGCGAGCGTGAACGCCGGCCTTGCCCTGATTATCGGCGCCTATGTAGTCCGCAGCGGCCTGCGTCCCCTGAACACAATAGCCGCCGAGATCGCGACCATCAGAGTGGACAGCCTGACAACTCGAATCGGCGCCCGACATGTACCGGCGGAGGTGGTCCCTATCAAGAACCGCCTTAACGAGCTGCTGTCCCGGCTGCAAGCCTCGTTCGACAGGGAGCGGCGGTTCAACGCCGACGTCGCCCATGAATTGCGAACGCCGCTGTCGGGAATACGCTCGACGATAGAGGTAACGCTTACCCGCAGCCGCGATGCGACCGAGTACCAGACGGCGCTTTCCGATTGCCTGGAAATCGCCAAAGACATGGAATCGGTGGTCAATAACCTGCTGATGCTCGCCCGGCTGGAGACTCAGCAAATCAGCTTCAAAACCGAGCCTGTTCAACTCTCCGAACTTCTCGATTCCTGCTGGCGGTGCTTCAGCAAAAAAGCGGACGAGCGCAGGATCGTCTTCGAGAATCAAATTCCCGCCGAATTGACTTGTCAATCGGATCCCGAACATCTGTCTATGGTATTCTCCAACCTTCTGGACAACGCCGCCGAATATTCAAACGATGACGGCCAAATCCGGACAACAGCCCGCCGAATCGACGATTCGGTGGAAATCGCAGTTTCCAATACCGGCTGCCAATTGACCGCCGAGCAGGTCTCAAAAGTCTCCGACTGCCTCTGGCGGGGCGATTCATCACGCTCAAACGCCGGTGTTCACTGCGGTTTGGGCCTGGCTTTGGTCCAGCGAATTGTCAAGGCGTTAGGAGGCACATTCACCATCCAGTTGGAACAGGGCGGCATTTTCACGACGAAAGTGACACTGCCGGCCGATAGTCAGAAGACAATTGCGGCATAGCCTACAGCCTCGGCGCTCGTGGTGCCCATTTTCCGGAGCATGATTTCATTACTGGTGGTGTGTCCCAGCAACAGGCCTTGCTTGCAGCCAAGTTCTTTTGCCGCTGCGACCGTTGCCGCCACCGCGCCGGGCCCGCAGGCATTGCCGTCCTTTACCGCGCCGGCGAGCAATTCGGCCGGCTTGAGTTTCAAAGTCAAATCGATGAACTTTTTATCATTAACATTCTTCGCCCACTCCAAAGCGTTCTTTCCGGTTCCCATCGGGGCAAAGCCGTAACGCGGCCCGTAGTGGGTCAAATCAGTCGAGCCTATACAGACGATTTTCTTATCCTCCTGCTGACCGATAATCTCGCCGACACGCGTACCCAGCTCGACAGCCTGCTCGGTGGGCGGGACCAGAACGGGCACAATCTTGGCGCCGGGAAAGAGATGTTGTACGAACGGGACCTGCACCTCGATACTATGTTCGCTCAGGTGGGCATTTGGATCGCTGACGGCCTGGCCGGTACCCAAAATGGCATCGGCCAACTCCTCGTCAATCACAATCTCGCCGAGCGGTGTTGCCCAAACGCCCCTGTCGCTAACAGCCGGCGAGGCCCCAAAGTAGCTGTGGGCGGCGCCGAATATGATAAAGGTATTGACCTTTTCGTGCCGCTGTTTGATCGCAGAGAAAACCAACGCGGCCAAACTGCCGCTGAACGTCCAGCCGGCGTGCGGAACTATGCCCGCTACTATCGCTTCCGGCAACGGCTCGCTTATATTTACTGCTTCGAGGCACTCGTGAATTTCACTGACACAGGAATCGTGCTGGCCGGGATAAAATTGACCTGCAACAACCGGTTTTCTCGCTTGCATTTTTCGGCTCTCCTTAAGCTATTTTTTGATTGCCGATTGCCGATTGCCGAATTAAAATCGAACATCGAAAATCGTAAATCGCAAATGCCAACTGGCCATTGTAACCTTTTAATAAGAGAAAACAATATGGTATCTGAAAAAACAGCCCCCGTCGCAGTAGTAATGGGCTCGGACAGCGACATGAAAGTCATGAAAAGCTGCATCGAGCAGCTCGGCGATTTCGGCATCGAGCCTGTAGTGCGGATCATTTCGGCCCATCGGACGCCTGAGATTGCCGCTGATTTCGCAGAAAACGCCGCCGAAAACGGGATAAAGGTCATAATCGCCGCCGCGGGCATGGCCGCCCACCTGGCCGGCGCCATGGCGTCTAAAGTAACGCTGCCCGTCATAGGCGTGCCGCTGGATTCGGGCGCGGGCCTGAACGGAATGGATGCCCTGCTGAGCACCGTACAGATGCCGCCCGGCGTGCCGGTGGCGACAATGGCTATCGGAAAGGCCGGCGCCAAAAACGCCGCCATTTTCGCCGTGCAGATCCTGGCCCTCTCTGACAAAAACTTCCAGGAAAAACTGGCTGCCTTCAAGCAGAACCAGCAGAAAAAAGTAATCAAAAAAGACGCCGCCCTGCAGTAACGCCGGCATCGATCGAACCTTGAAATTGGCTTTGTTTGGCTTTGTTTTTTCGCCGCCCGAAACCGCCAATTTTCTTCGTAATTACCTTTTATTACTGAACTTGCGTTCATTTCCGCACCTGACAAATTGGCTTTGTTTTTTCAAATCACACCCTTTCAAACGTACCTTGGACTCAATCATTCCGCACCCATCCATTTCGTTTAGGATTTAAAGCTAAGTGCTTAGTATTTCCGGCCCAAAGGCCGGCATTTTGGCTTTGAATTGGCTTTTTTTTTGCCGCCAAAAACCACCAAAATCTTCATAATACCCTTTCGAATAGATGCTTACGCTCATTTTGCCCATTCCAAAATTGGGTTTGTTTTTTCAAATTAAGCTCAATTTTTCGTCGTTTTCTACTTTTTTTCACCTGTTTTCTCCTATATTTATCAATTCCACCTACGACTTACTACATACGAAATACGAATTCGTTATTTATTATACGAACTGTCATACAAAAAGGCGGGCATATTTCAGAAAAATCTCCGTGAGTCGCCGTTCTTATATCTGCCATAGACACCGTCCTGAGCCTGGTCGAAGGAGGACACAGAAAATGCAGAGAAAGAATCACATAATCAACTATCAATAATCATTTTCTTGGGCCGCTCATTGCCCGATACTCGATGCCTGATACCAAATTCTCGATTCTCCGTACTGTTTCCCTGATTCCCCGCTGCCCCAAAACAGCACTCCTATTATCCCGATTTCCTTCGATACCGGGACGAATCGATAAATCAGAGCCTGGTCCTAAAATAGAAAGAATATCAGGTATGAATTAGTTTGAGGCCTCTTTTATATTGATCCAGCCCAACACTTCTAATGTCCTATAATAATATGTCTTTTTTACATTAATCCCATCCCCACATAGATAAAATCCTTGACAGGAAGCTGTGGGATTTGGTATAAGGAAGATTAGTGAAGCTCGTACTTCGCAGTTATGATTTTTATATTTCAATTAACTGCTCATATTGGGCTTTATAAAGGAAGGAGGTAGAATCAAATCATAAAAAGTTTACACGGATTCAAAAGCCCGGAGTTAGCATTTAGAATTGAAGATTGTTCTGTATTCTACGTTCTGTCTTCTGTTTTTGGTGTGTAACCAAAGCACTAGAATTCTCATATTAACCTTTTTTGAAAGGAGTACTATTATGTGTAGGAAATTGATTTATTTGGTTTCTTTTGTTCTATTGTTGGGCCTGGCTAATAACGCTTCTGCTGAGATTCCCAGAGATCCGAATCTGGTTATATTCTACTCCTATGAAGATGTCGGCATGATCGTCCCCGACGAATCGGGGAGAGGCCACCATGGCACTGTAAACGGCGACATCTCGGAATGTCTCAGCGGCATCAAGTGGTATGGAGCTGCCGAATTCCAGGGAATATGGGGGCCGACAGGCTATAGTTATCTCGATCTGGACAGCCCGAATTATCCTGCTGAAGATATTCCAAAGTCTGCTATTACGCTCGCCGCCTGGGCAAAATGTCGCAAGACAGGTCAGCACCACGCCCTAATGAGTACCAGAGCATCCGACAACACATGGGTCATGCACCCTCAGATTAATGATGACGAAACCTTTAGATGGCTGCTTCGTACTTATGGCGGAGCTACAATCTTTAATTTGAATGGGGTCGGTAAACATGGGTGGGATGAATGGCTCCATTATGCAGGAACATACGACAGTGTGACCGGCAAGGGGGTCCTGTATATCGACGGGGAAGTGTGTGCAAAGATAGACGTGACTCCTGGTCAGCCTATAGCCGATTGGGGGACGGGTGCTCGCGTAGGATATAATATTGACAACGCAAGGCCGTTCACCGGCGTTATGGACGAACTCTATTTGTTCACGCGGGCGCTGTCGCAGGCTGAAATAAGGGAGTTGATGGTGTCTGATGGTCCGCCATCGGAAAAGGCATCTCATCCCAATCCGGGAAATGGCACTGAGCTTGATACTACAGAAACGGACCTTTTGTGGTTGCCGGGAGCTTACGCGGTCTCAAACAATGTGTACTTCGGCGAGAGTTTTGAGGACGTAAACAATGGCACTGGTGATACGTTCAAAGGCAACGTGACTGAGGCGCAGTTTACTGTTGCCGGTCTTGTCTGGGGCACGACATACTACTGGCGGATCGACGGGGTGAATACGGCCGATCCCAACAGTCCGTGGAAGGGCAATGTCTGGAGCTTCCTGCTTCGCCCCCAGACAGCCTGGAACTCCACCCCGTCTGATGGCGCCAGATGGATCGACCCAAATGCCACCCTTGGCTGGAACCCGGGTCGGGGTGCGGTTACTTACTCTGTGTACTTCGGCGACAATTTTGACACTGTGAACAACGCCACTGGTGCCCCGTCCCAGATACAGACAACCTACGATCCTGGCCCACTTGGTTTCGATAAGGTTTACTACTGGAGAGTCAATGAGCTCGACAACTCAGGAACAACGCATAAAGGCAACGTCTGGAGCTTTACAACTATGCGTTCTGACAGCGGCATCAAAGGTGAATATTACACGAAAGATTTTGACACTCTTATACTGACCCGTAAAGACCCTGGAATCAACTATAACTGGGGCGCTGCTGCACCGGATCCGCAGGTCCCCGCCGATAACTTCTCCGTCAGATGGACCGGCGAATTGGAGGTGCCGTTCACCTCGGACTGGACCTTCACCGCCAGCTGCGATGATTGGGTGCGCCTGTGGGTAGATAACGTGCTGCTATTTGACAAATGGGAGCAACAGGGCGGCGTTGAATGGACCGGAACAATTAACCTTGCTGAAGGGCAGAAATACAGTATAGTAATGGAGCACTATGAGAACACTGGTAATGCCCGTGCAATACTATACTGGAATAGTCCATACTGGCTGAGCCCATATCAGCCAAAGCAGATCGTTCCGCAAGGTGCATTCTCACTGCCGCTAAGGGCCAGGAATCCGAAGCCAGTTAACGGTACCATTGGTGTACGGCTCACAGATGTTCTTACATGGCAGTCTGGAGATGATGCTGCTTCGCATGAGGTGTACTTCGGTACGGATGCGAACGCCGTCACAAATGCCACCAAGGCCTCAATCGAGTATAAAGGTATCAAGGCAATTGGTGACGAGAGCTACGATCCGGGCAAACTTGCCTGGGACACTACGTACTACTGGCGTGTCGACGAAGTCAATAGTATCGATCCCAACAGTCCATGGATCGGCTACTTATGGAGCTTTGCTACAGGTGACTTCTTTGTCGTGGATGATTTTGAGTACTACGATGTTGGCAACAATGAGATATGGTGGGCGTGGAAAGATGGTCTTGGCTATGTTGAGCATGGTACTGAACCGGCCTACCTCGGCAACGGGACAGGGTCCGCTGTCGGAGACGAAACCACCGCTTCCTATACTGAGGAGACTATTGTCCACGGTGGGCGTCAATCGATGCCCTTGTTCTACGACAACAACAAGCAGGGCTACTCGAACTACTCAGAGGTCGAACTGACCCTGAGTCATCCGCGTGACTGGACCGAGAATGATGTCAACACACTGACGCTCTGGTTCTACGGCGCTCCGAATAATTCTGATGAGCCGCTGTATGTGGCGGTTTCCAACAGCGCCGGAGCACCTGCCGTAGTGGTACATGAAGATCCGGCCGCAGCACAGATAGACACCTGGACTCAGTGGGTCATTCCGCTGCAGGATTTTGCCGATCAGGGCATAACACTGACCAACGTTGACAGGATAGCGATCGGCCTGGGGACCAAAGGCAACATGACAATCCCCGGCGGCGCAGGGACGCTCTTTATCGACGACATCCGGCTGACTCGGCCGGCTCCAGAATCGGAACCAGAGCCACAACCGTAAGCCAAGACTTAGCTTATGATTACAATTTAGTCATTTACATAGCAGGTTAGAATTAGTTCGAGGCTTCTACTAATCGATTCGGTAGAGGCCTCTTTTATTATTGATCCGGCCCAACACTTCAAATGTCCTATAATAATATGTCTTTTTCACATTAATGCCATCCTCTCATATATATAATCCTTGACAGAGAACTGCAGTATTTGATATAAGGAAGATTAGTGAAGCTCGTGCTCGCATTGGCGCATAAACGTGGTTTCCGGTCAACCGGCAGGTATTTTCGCCGAAAAAATATCGAGCGAGCACCAGAATTGCATCGAAAAACCTGTTAAAACAAAGGTTTAAACAAGAATCCACGAAACCACGCGTAGATTTTGCGCTTCGCTCTTGTTATTATTTGAATTTCATTCAACAGTTCATACCGGGCTTTGGAAGAAAGGAGGTGGTGCCAAATCGGCAATGATTGTCCCGGAAAGGCAAAAAAATTAGTAAAGATGTATATTCTATCAGTCGTTTACTGATAAATAAGAGGTGTTTTGGTACGTGGCCAAAGCACGGTAATCTTATCTCTCTTTGAAGGAGTATGATAATGTGTAGAAGATTGGTTTTTTTGATTTCTTTTGTTTTTGTACTGGGCTTGTTACTGACGAGCGCAGCCCAGGCAGAACTCGTCGGCTGGTGGAAGCTCGACGAGGGCACCGGCAACCTCGCCCATGACTCAAGCGGCAACGGCCGCGACGGAACTTTGAACGGTGATCCAGAGTGGGTTGCCGGGTATCTCGGCGGCGCGCTGGATTTTGACGGTGATGACCACGTGGACACCGGTTACACGGATGATCTGGCTAACTGGACCATTGCCGCCTGGGTTAAGAGTCCTGCCGCTCCTTCGGGAGACTCGCCCAGCGGGCCTCTCCACAAGGAGAATAATTACCAGTTCAACTGGAATCACAGCGACGCAACGTTCCAGGGAGCAGTAGCCCTGAATGTCGGAGGAACATGGTATGCCGCCAAATACGAACCCGTAGAGGCCGATACATGGTATCACATAGCTGCGACTTATGACGGAGAGAACCTCATTGCCTATAGAGACGGCGTCATGATCACAGACAACAGTGCTCCGTCAGGAACCCCAAATGGCGATAGCAACACCCTGAAACTGGGAAGACACGCATCGGCAGCACAGTTTTTCACCGGAATCGTCGATGATGCGCGCGTTTACGACGAGGCTCTAACGGAGGCGGATATTAAAAAAATTATGTTCGGCGCAGGTATTGCGAAAGCCATTTCTCCGACTCCGGCCGACGGTGCCATTCATGCGGACACATGGGTGACGTTGAGTTGGCGTCCGGGAGATTTTTCGGTTTCACACAACGTGTATATGGGCGAAAATTTTGATGATGTAAACAATGGCACCGGCGATACGTTCCAGGGCAATCTGAGCGATGCGTTTTTTGTTGCCGGCTTCCCGGGATTTCCTTATCCGGACGGTCTTGTTAACGGCACGACCTACTACTGGCGGGTAGACGAGGTCAATGACGCCGATCCGAACAGTCCGTGGAAGGGTGAAGTCTGGAGCTTCTTGATTCCACCCAAAACGGCCTATAGCCCCAATCCGGCTGAAGGTACGGAATTTGTCGCCCTGGATGTAAAACTTACATGGACGGCAGGTTTCGGCGCAAAATTGCACTATATATTCTTCGGCGAAGATTTCGACGAGGTGAACAACGCTGTTGCGGGTATTCCTAATGGTAATGCGACTTACAATCCCGGCGTGCTTAATCTGGCCAAGTCTTATTACTGGCGTGTCGATGAGTTCGACGGCGCCACTACGCATAAAGGCGAAGTCTGGAGCTTCACGACTCTGGGCGCCGTCAGCGGCCCGAATCCAGCCGACGGTGCTGTGGACGTAAAGCCGTCGGTGGTTCTTAAGTGGGTTGCGGGAGCCGTCGCCGATTCGCACGAGGTGTACTTCGGCTCGGACGCGGACGCCGTAAAGAACGCCACAACAGCCTCGCCCGAGTACAAGGGTGCAAAAGCCCTTGACGAAGAGAGCTACGACCCCGGCAAGCTTACAATTAATACGGCATACTACTGGCGCATCGATGAAGTCAACGCCGTCAATTCCGATAGTCCATGGCCGGGCAACGTCTGGAGTTTTACAACCGGCGATTTCTTCGTCATAGACGATTTCGAGGACTACAATGCCGGCGATAACCAGATTTGGTACGCATGGCACGATGGGCTCGGATACGGCGCGTTTGGTACTCCCGATTTCTTCGGCGGCAACGGCACAGGAGCTGCAGTAGGCGATGAAACCACTGCTTCTTATACCGAGGAGACTATCGTCAACGACGGCAGCCAGTCAATGCCGATTTCTTACGACAACAATAAGCAGGGCTCCTCGAAGTATTCACAGGTGGAGTATACCTTGACGGATCAACGTGACTGGACCGAGTCAGGCGTTGCGAATTTGTCGCTGTGGTTCAGAGGCAACCCGGCTTCCGTCGGCAGCTTCACAGAAGGCCCGGTCGGCACCTATACGATAACCGCCTCCGGCGCGGATATCTGGGACGTCGGGCCCGCAGCAGGCGAGTTTCACGACGAGTTCCATTTTGCCTACAAGACACTCTCCGGTCCCGGTTCGATAGTCGCCAGAGTCGAAAGCGTTGAAAACACACACGCCTGGGCCAAGACGGGCGTGATGATTCGCAGTACGCTCGACGGAGACTCCGTGTACGCGATGATGGTCGTCTCAGCAGCTTCCGGCGTGTCCTTCCAGCGACGTATAGAAACCGGCGGTGCCGGTGCGGCCGATACGACCGCCGACATAGCCGCTCCGTACTGGGTGAAGATAGAGCGTACCCTGGCCGGCAACTTTATGGCTTACAGTTCCGCCAACGGCTCGACATGGCAAATACTGGGTGTAGCCGAACCAATTCCGATGGGTACAAATGTCTATATCGGTTTGGCGGTTACCAGTCATAATGCGGCTCTGACGTGCCAGGCGGTATTCAGCAATGTCACGACTACCGGCTCGGTCGGCGCGCAGTGGGCGAACCAGGATATCGGCATATCAAGCAACGATGCCGAGCCCCTATACGTGGCGGTCTCAAACAGCGCCGGCGCACCTGCTGTAGTGGTCTACGACGACCCGGCGGCATCACAGATTGACGAATGGACCGAATGGATCATCCCGCTTCAGACTCTTGCCGATCAGGGCATAACTCTGACCGACGTTGACAGGATAGCAATCGGCCTGGGAACACAGGGCAATACAACAATCCCCGGCGGCGCAGGGAAGATGTACATTGACGACATCCGGCTGACTCAGCCAGCTCCGGAACCGGAACCAGAGCCACAACCGTAAGTGAGGAGTTTGGTTCGTCGTTGAGACGACGGAGCGATAGATTTTGCATTTGTTCGGGGCCTATACCGAAATCAAAAGGTATAGGCCCCGATTGTTTTGCGCTTGGACTAAATACGAAGGGGGAAATAAAAAAAGCTTTAAAGCCGGATCACGCACTCCTTAAAGCAGGAGGCCGACTTTAAAGCTCTTCAAAACATGACCATAAAGGAAGTTCTTACAACTCCCCATGGTCACGCCGGTCGTCTTTTAAGGACAATAATGTGGCTTCGGCTTTGGAGGTACGTAGCCGCCTGTAACAATTTGACTCTGACCCATTTGAACGTTCAGAGAATTGTTAACAACAACGTTGGAACCCGGGCCGCCCGAGACTGATGCAAATTGTGCCGCTCCGACAACCTGGTAATTCGCACTGGTTCCGCCCGGAGTAACCAAAATCTGTTTCTGGCCTCCAACGAAACCCTGCGCGCCCACCGCGCCGCCTATACCGCCGGTCTTACGTACAACATTATCAAGGCCGACGTTAAGACTTTGGCCCTGTGCTTGAAAGCCGCGTCTGCCGGGCACGACAAGCTGACTTTGCAGGCCATCCACTGACGCTTTCTGCAAAATCTTTGTTGTGCCGCAAACACCGACAGCCCTTGCACCCTGGGCCAATATGCCTGTTTCTTTCTGTATGGCCGCAGTACCAGCAGCGTGTACCTTCTGGCTGTGGCCGACCATTAACAGATTTCCACCTTCCGCCCAGCCGGCTCCTCCGACCCTTTGGACCATATTCAGTGTACCAATCGAAAAACCTTCCGCCTGGCCAATAACTGCAAAAGCGCCAGAGGACAGCAATAGAATGACCGCCACTGAAATCGAGAAACCTCTAAGCATTTTATTAAACTCCATTTTCATACACATTTCGGATTCCATCCGGACTGCTCATCAGCGATCAGCAATACCAGATAACAAATAACCCAACTCCTGCTTGCTTGATAGGCAACCTCCTTTCCATTATTTTCTATCCTGGGCAAAGTTATCACGGCAGTTTCTTTCGAAACTACTGGCTTGTATTAAAACTATTTTATTGTCAAGTTCTCTATTCGCTGGTTCTCACCAAATTCTGCCATATCGTAGAGCTCCTGACTGATTTCCACTCCCGGGGACGGTCTTTTTCTTGTCAGAGGAGCGGTCTGTCGCACAGTTCCTACGCCGTTTTGTCGAGGCTCGGTAAGTCTCATACCGGACGGCCCGGGCATGAGCTGCGCGCGGATTTTTTCGTAGAAGGCCTGTGGAATTCTTCTGCTTTGGACAGCCTGCGGCCAAAATCTATAACCTTCGGCGCTCAAAAGAGCTTTTCCTTTACCTTCGGTAATCCCGCTCGATGCCGAGCCAAGCAATGAAATTGAATAGTTGGCCTGGCTGTACGCGCCGGCGGCACCGGGGAAAGAAGTATTGGAGCCGATCGTGACGCCTTTCATGCCCCCGGAGATAAGCAGGATGTCCACGTCCCACGGCAAAGTTTCCGCCACCGCGGCGTCATATACCTGATCCCAGTTGCGATCCACCTTACCTTCCAAACTTACTTTTCCAATGTAAGCATAACCAGCTTTTTTCAGAAGATTCGTGTCCACATTGGTGTCGATAAAGACTAAAAGAGGCTTGGCATTGGGTCTGCGAGTCCGAACAAGAGAACTTGATATTTCAAATCCTCTGCCGTGATGGTAATTATCAGGTCCCCCGAATATTACTCCAACGCCATTCAGGAAACCTCCTATACTTTCCAGCGGGCCTTCATAAGACAATGCTTTGATAACACCCCCGAGATCTTTCATGTCACTGTCATTATCAGGATCAAAAACTCGCTCGTAAATCTGGTCGTCACTGTTCGGGCCATTGGGAAAGTAAGCCTTTACCGTGCCCCATCCACCATGATTCCAATAAGGTAAATAAGGAGGAAACACGGAAAGCGGCGGCGTGCGCGTCTCGTAATTTGAAACTGAAGTGGTATTAATATTTGCTCCCGAACTGGAGGCTGCATCAGAATTGGATTTGCCACCATAAGCTGTAGAACTCGAGTTGCCGCCATAAGCTGTAGAACTCGAGTCACCACCGCCATCGAGAGAAACGTTCTGGTACTGTCTGGTGTCAATGTTATTTTCAATCCCAATCTGTGTATTGACAGGATTAGGAGTGGGAGTAGGAGTAGGAGTACTACCGGTCGCGTAAGCACCTCCGGCAACCATCAATACAGGAATCAACACTGCAATTAATCTTTTCATTATCAATCTCCTTAATTGAAATTCCGTTTCATCTTTAACTCATCCATACAAACACCCTCCTGGCATCTTAATATAAGTGTTGTTTTCCTGCTCTAATCAGCCTCCTTTCTTCCTCCGTAAATTACTCAGGTAATCCCGTTTTTATCGCTATCGCTGTGAATAATAGACTTCTGTGATACAATAAGAAAATTGAATCCCGCCACGAAGGTGAAAAGCTTAACAATCCGTTGTAAACTGACCCGAGTATCCATTCTCTTCTAACCAGCAAACTTTATAACCAATCCTTAATAAACCGACCGTTTACCTTCCTGAGCAAACGATCAGATCCATTCATCTTGCTTATCGTAACGTTAATTATAATCTTATAGGACGTTAATGGCAAATAAAAAAAGATTTTTTTTAATGGCAGTAAGCTGTTTACCCTCCAAAAGTTATGTCCGAGCAGGCAAGAAAAAGGCACTATAGAAATTTATAGTGCCTTGGTAACAAGCGTACCGGGGTTTATTTTATTTCGATAATCGAGTTAAAGCCGCCGAACGGATTCAATTCGTTTAATTCATTATAAGGGTCTTGCTGCCACTGCCCGTCAACAACGAGCCTGTAGCGATATCGTCCCGGGTTCAGCTTCATTTGGGTCTGCCAAACGCCGCTGTCACCCACCTTCTCCATCATAGTCTGTTCCGGCTGCCAGTTATTAAAGTCGCCGGCGATCTGAACGCTATTAGCACGCGGATACAACGTCACAAATACCACAGCATCATTTATCTGGCTGACACCGTAATACTCTGAAAGCTTGGCGGAAGTACTCTTCTCTAACGTCTCCGCCTCAGGTGCCTCAGCCGCTTGTGGTTCTTCGAGAGCCCGGTCTTCGTGAACTTCTATCTCTTCTTCGAGATCCAGCTCAATGGGCTCTTCGACTAAGGTAAGCTCATCCTCGCCCAGACTGGGTTCGGGTTGTTCGACTTGAACCGGTTCAACAGCTTCTACGGGTGGCTTTGCTGCCTGCAGCAACTCATCGGCTGTGGCACTAATGGATTCGAGCTGGTCGGCTAAGGAATTGACAAACTCATTACGTTGCTGCTTCGTCTTCGTGCCCAGGATTTCCTCGGCCAGAGCACTAAAATCTTTCCGGCCCTTGCTGGCAGGATCATATTCGCTAATGGGCTGGCCAAAGCTCGACGCTTCTTTGATCTTGGTATTGAAACTGACGATCGTATCGAGCATTTTGTCGCCGAAACGGCTGCGTAAATCGGCCAATATCTCTCTGGCCATCTTGGTCCTGATGTCATACATACTGGCCAGAACTTTGACATTCACATGCTGGCTGCAACGCCTGCAGAGAATACTCAGGGTCTCGAGCTGCCTGCTAAGCCCGTGCAGGGCAAAGTAACCGGTCTCGACAGGGACAATAACTTCGGTCGCTGCTCTTAGCGCGTTGAAGGTCAACAGGCCCACAGCCGGAGGACAATCGATTATTGTGTAGTCATAATTATCCTTCATGTCGTCCAGGGCTTCTTTCAAACACGACTCACGCTCGCTAATGCCGACCATCTGCTGCTCGAACGCAGACAGATCTATGCTGGCCGGAGCCAGCTCCAGCCTGTCACTAATCTGCCAGAGTATCTCTGTCATCTTGATCGGTTCGTTTCTGCTTCTGCTTATCAACACATCGTATATGCTCTGCTCGATCTGCTCTTCGGGCACAGCAAGACCAACCGCGCAATGCGACTGAGAGTCCATATCGACCAGCAAAACTCGCTGGCCGGCCTCAGCAAGAGCACTCGCCAGGTTTATCGATATTGTTGTCTTGCCACAACCACCTTTCTGATTGACAACCGCTATGGTCTTCATAGTGTTTCTCCAACCCACAAAATGGGTGACCCGAAAAATCCTTTTTTTACTGCGGAAAACGCCTTCTTAGCGTTATAAAACCAGCAGAACATCTTTTTATGTTCTTCGGCAAAAAAATGGGTAAAACTTTATCCTTTTTATGGGACCGGCCAATAAAAACGCACTTACACACACAAACAAATAGCATTTTCACGCCACTATAAGCGACTAAACAGGGCAAAATAAGCCCAAACAAAATGTCCCGCTAAAACGTTCTCCGCTGGCATAATAAATACCCTATTTTGTCAATGATTCATTTTTTTCAATTTGGATTCTTCGGGGAAACTGGTATATTGCCAAAAGCCTTACTCCGAGCCGCATTAACACAGGCATAGGCTAATAAGTAGTGTAATAAGCATCAGACATATATAGCAGGTTGGAGATAGACTCATGAAAGACAGCATAATGGAACGCCGGAGTTTTTTGAAATATGCCGCTACGGCTACAGTCGCATCAGGGCTGCTGGGTCGGCCAATCGCAGCAAGAGCCGGTCAAAAAGAAACCAAAATACGCAAAGCGCTACAATTCGGAATGCTGCCCAAAAACCTTTCCAATGCGGACAAATTCAAGCTGGCGAAAGAGTGCGGCTTCGAGGGGATCGAAGGTTCTCCCATGGAGGATTTGACAGCAGCCGAGGAGATGGGCAAGATGGCACGCGAAGCGGGTGTTCCAATTCATTCGATTGTCTACGGCGGCTGGGGCGCACCGTTTTCCGACCCCGATCCCAAGGTCATAGAAAAAGGTCTCGCCGGCATGGAAACAGCATTGCTAAGCGCAAAAGCGCTCGGCGCTGAAACGGTCCTGCTCGTGCCGGCTATTGTCAATGAGAATGTAGGGTACGGCGAGGCATACGAGCGCTCGCAGAAGAACATCCGCAAACTGCTGCCGATGGCCGAGAAGCTCGGCATTGTTATCGCGGTTGAGAACGTATGGAACAAGTTCCTGTTGAGTCCGCTGGAGTTCGCACGTTACGTCGATGAGTTCGAGAGTCCGTGGCTAAAGGCATACTTCGACGTCGGCAACGTCATTCTCTTCGGCTACTCACAGGATTGGATTCGCACGCTGGGCAAACGCATCGTCAAGATCCATCTGAAAGACTTCAAGCGCAAGGGCTATGAATGGACAAACCTGCTCGAAGGCGATGTGAACTTCAAGCAGGTCCGGCTCGCGCTTCAAGAGGTCGGCTATGATGGTTTCCTTACGACGGAACTTGGCGGCGGCGACAAAGCTTATCTGACGGATCTGTCCGAACGAATCGACCGTATTCTCGCAATGTAGCAAACTCCGATTATCAAAGCGGCCGCCTGAGAGCAAAAAAAATAAAAATGGCCCGGAAATCCAGGCCCGACGGCCGGTCTGTAGCCAAAATTTGCCAAAAACAACACCCACGTTTTTAGCTTAAAAACCACGATCCGCTTTTTTTCCAGCAACTTTTTTCACCTGGAGTGCCATAGGGTTGTCACTGGCGGAATAATTTTCTTGCAAACAATCCGACAAACTTCTATTTTCAAGATAAACGAGAGAAGCCTCAGCTTGGCAAGAAAAATCAGATTTCTTCAAAAAAGAACTTGACTTTGTGGTAAAGTCCGCCTTACTGTAGGGACAAGGTAGAGGTCGCACCAACAGCACAAACAACGTACCAAGGTCAACTGCTTGACTTTAGGGAGTTTCGGTAAGAGCAGCAGCTTGTAATGGACGCCGGACCAACATAGCATAAGGTTTCCAAATGTTCACAAAAGTAGGTGCCTAATGAAAAAAAGATTGTCTAATCAATTCTTCATCGCAGCAGCATTACTCTGTTCTTCAATAATCATCGGCTGTGAGACCAACCGTCTTACTCCTCCGATTGGAAAATTCCAAGAAAGTATGAACGAATCTAGTGCTATTTTGGGGACGTATTATCGTGAGGTCAATAGTTTCGAGCGTGATGTCTACCTCGAGGAGCGTCTATCTGATCCCAACTTGGAAGTTTCTACAAAGGAAAATGGTGAAAGAACTGCCATACTCGGACAATTTAGTGAAGAATCAATTCAGGCTCGTATTGATACGCTAACTCTTCTTGGCATTTATGGGGAACGGCTCGCTGAACTATCAGGAAGTGACGTACCGGGGCGTTTTGCAGAAGGTGCGACTGTACTTGGCGAGAATCTCACTAAACTTGATTACAGGTTTAAGCAGCTTTCTGGAGACAAAAATGATACAACTGCTTTGCATTATGCGGGCCCAATTGGGACTATTGTTGGCCTCGTTGGACAAAGATTCTTAGAAGCCAAACGTGATGAAGCAATAAGAGAAGCGGTACTGGAAGGTGCTCCTGCAGTGCGTAAGATTCTTGATTTTCTCGAAGGAGATATTTCAGATAGGATTCTTTTACTTCAGACCTCAGGCAGTCGCCAGATTCTGGAGGACCGCATCAGGTTCTATAATGAGAACCGAAAGAAGAGGACAAGGAATGACCGAAGAAAGGATCTTGAACAGATTAATATTGCTGCAAAACGATGCTTGCTTATACAATCCTCTAATCCGATTGGTTTGGTCCAAGGTATGAGAGAGACCCACGAAGCACTAACCGCCTACGTAGGCTCAGATAAGAAACAAGTAGATTTTGCAACATTCGTTAGTGCTTTGGAGCTATTCAGGAACCGGGTAAGAGAAATTTCTGTCGCGGTGCAACAACTCAGAGAAATACGTAGTTCGCCGTTATGAAACATGGGAGCAGAATATGAGAACTGACAACCAAAATTTGGCAAGTATAATTGAACTTTGCTTTGATTACTCGTCGGATAATCGCGTCTCGGAAGAACTTCAAACAAGGTTTTTAGCTCTGGGAAAACGTCTCCGGGGTACGTTGGTGAATTTGATTACCGCTCAATTTGAAGCGGAAACGGCACAATTTATTGAGGCAAACAATCAAATCACAATTCTCAATAATAGACTTAAGAACGAAGCCCAAGTCTTAGATAATGTCGCAAATACGGTCGAGCAACTTGGACAACTTGTTTCTATTTTGGATGATCTTATCGGGATTGCAGCAAGCTTTCGATAAAGTTGACTAATTCTACGAAAGAAAAGGTTCCCACGTATAAGTCATTACAACGTGGGAACCATTGGCTTGCATACCATCAAAGTGTTTGTCAGTTGCACAGTTCAAAGGAACTTGGCAGGTGAATTATCCTTTGACCTTGACTTTTACGGCTTTTGCAGAGGCGGCTTTGGGCAGGGTTATTGAGAGCACGCCGTCCTTGCAGGCCGCTTCGATCTTGCTCGGGTCGACGTCGGTGGGCAGGGTAAGTTCCCGCCGGAAGCTGCCGTAGGTGCTCTCGACGTGATAGTAACCCTTTTCCTTTTTCTCTTCTTCGAACTTCTTTTCTCCGCTGATGGTCAGCGTATTTCCATATACGGAGATATCGATGTCATCCGCCTTGCAGCCGGGGACCTCCGCCCTGACTACGATCGCATTTTCTTCCTCGGCCACGTCAATGGCGGGCCAGGCCTTGTATCCGGCAAAAGGCCGGTCCAGCCCCCTGAAGAAGCCATCAAACAAATCATCCATCTCGCTGTGAAGTCTCGACAAACCATTTCTGTTTCTCTTATTGAAAGGTACCAGTGCCATAGTAACATCTCCTTTCTTAATTTAATTGTTAACACAAAACTTTTGTTCAACTACAAACCTTATGTATGTTAATATGCAAAATATGTGCCAGTTTTTGTCTCGCCGAAAGTCCGCAAAAACAGCGTAAAATCGCCTCTTAACCGGCATCATTCTATTTTTCGAGCTGTCAATTTGGCATCTTTTCTGTCAATTGAGACTGGTGGTTGTCTCGGCCGTGAAAATATTGTACACTAATCGCAGTTCGTATTTGTTCCAGAGACCCAAGAGGTAAAAGCAAAATGACTGAAAACAAAACCAACTTCAAAGTTGACGCCCTGCACGCGCAGATTCGTGATTCCGTAACGACCTTCGCCGAGAAGCTTTTAGCGGCCCTGGGTGACAACCTGCAGAGCATCACGGTTGTCGGCAGCAGTCTGACGGAGGATTTCAGGCCCGGACAGAGTGATATTAACACCGTACTGGTCCTCGGCGGACAGACTCTGGCTTTGCTCAACGCTGTCGCCTCAATGGCAAAGCCGATGAGCAGAAAAAAAATCTCGCCGCCGTTGCTTATGACGCAGTCTTATATCGAGCGGTCGCGGGATGTGTTCGGTGTCGAGTTTCTGGATTTGCAACTGGCCCACGAGACGATCATGGGCGACGATCCTTTTACCTGTCTGGAATTCGACAAAAAAGACGTTCGAATTCAATGCGAGCGTGAGCTCAAAGCGATGCTGATCCGGCTCAGGCAGGGCTACATCGCGGCGGCGGCAAATAAGAAACTCGTTCGTGACATTCTCGTCTCGACGGCAAAAGGGATGGCGCCGCTTCTGCGGGCAATGCTGTGGCTGAAAGACATCGACCGGACCGCACGGGCCGAAGCGACGTTCGTCAAAGCGGCCGGCGAGTTTTCAATCGATACGAATCCTCTGAAATCCGCAATTAAATGGCGGCACGAAAAAATTCGCCTGAGCGAAACCGAAATGGAAAACGCGTTCGAATCGGTCTACTCGGTCATCGAGCAGCTTGCCAGCATTGTTGATAAACTTAAGGTCTGATTATGCGACGATTCGTTTTTAGAATAATACTAATATTGTCGCTCTTGTCGGTTTTGGCGGCGACCGGCTACGGCCAGGCCGACTTGCCGATGCCGCGTAACCACGTCGAGGATTACGCCAACGTGATAAACGATTCCGACGAGCATTCGCTCAACGGAGTCCTGCAGGAATTAGAGCAAAAAACCGGCGCCCAGTATATCGTGCTGACCGTGCTTTCAACCGGGGGGCTACCGATTGAGCAATTCTCCATCGAGCTGGCCGAGAAATGGAAGCTCGGCCAAAAAGGCAAAGACAACGGCATGCTTTTCGTTCTTTCCAAAAACGACCGTAAGTGGAAATTTGAGGTCGGCTACGGATTGGAGGGTTTCATCACCGACCTGTACTGCGGCCGGGTCGGTAGAGATGTCCTTGTGCCTTATCTAAGAGAAGGAGATTACAGCCGTGGAATCTACCAGGCCAACCTGCAAATCATCCAGCGAATCGCGACCGAAGCCGGCGTAAGTCTGACCGGCATGCCGAAGATTACGCCCGCCCCGGTCAGGGACAGAAGAAGAGGCCTGCCCTGCTGTAGCGCATTGCCGATCTTGTTTTTCATGTTGCTGATTTTCGGCGGCATGGGCAGAGGCATGGGATGGTGGTTCTTCCTGCCGTTCATGATGGGCGGGTTCGGCGGCCACGGCGGATTCGGAAGGTCCGGCTCGTTCGGAGGCGGCAGCTTCGGCGGCGGATTCGGAGGTTTCGGCGGTGGAATGGGCGGCGGATTCGGAGGCGGCGGTGCAAGCGGAGGGTGGTAGAAGAAAATATTGAATTGAGAATTAAGAAGTGAAATAAGGGGAAAGTAAATGAGAAACTTCGGAAAAACATGGGTCGTTCTTATCGCTATACTTATAGTTATACTGCTCGTCGCACTGGGAGTTTTCCGATGGTACGTAAGCGGATATAACAAGGCGGTCAACCTCGAACAGGGCGCTGAAAAGGGCTGGGCGGATATCGACGCCGCACTGCAGCGAAGGCTCGACCTTGTGCCCAAACTGGTCAGTACCGTCAAAGGATACGCAGAGCACGAAAAAGAGCTGTTCGAGAACATTGCCAAGTCCAGGGAAAAATATTTTCAGGCCGGCAACAGGGCAGGTAAAATCGAAGCGTCCAATGAGCTATCCGGCTTTTTGTCCCGCCTTTTGATGCTGCAGGAAAACTATCCAGAATTAAAGGCCAGCGAAAACTTCCGTGACCTTCAGACCCAACTCGAAGGTACTGAGAACCGGATCGCAGTCGCCCGCACACGGTATAATGAAGCGGCCAAGCTTTTGAATTCTTACACAAGGCAATTCTTCGGATCGTTCTTCTGCAAACGTGCCGGCGTGGAAAAAGTCGACTACTTCGAGGCCACCGAGCAGGCAAAATCTGAAGTGCCGAAAGTCGAGTTCTGAAGATACTCCGCGGATTCATAAAGCAATGACAAATGAAAAAGGTAAAAGTCCCAAAGAAAGCGCGGTCGAGACACGCTATCTGATTATGCCCCATCAGGCGAATCCTCACGGTACGGCTTTCGGCGGCGTGATTATGGCGTGGATCGACATGGTCGCGGCAATGGCGGCACAACGTCACTGCGGCAAAGAAGTCGTCACCGCCGGCATCGACTCGCTTGCCTTCAAAGAACCGATCCGTATCGGGGACCACGTCGTCCTGAGGGCCTCTGTAAATTACGTCAGCCGCTCGTCAATGGAAGTGGGCGTCCAGGTCACCAGGGAAGACCCATATACAGGCGAGCAAGCCATCGCGACAACAGCCCACCTGACGTTTGTCGCCCTGGACAAAAACAAGAAGCCGACCCCCGCTCTGCCGATACTGCCCGAAACAGACCAGGAAAAACGACGTTACGAGCACGCCAAGCTGCGAGTCCGGGCCAGAAAAGAACTCTTAAAGAAAATGTGTTGATGTGATCAGTTCGATTTGAGAATTGAACGTTCGGAATCCTTCGCCGTCACTTCATCCTCTCAACATTTTAATACAATCGGGGCAGAGCTGTTGGCCGGAATCGATTTTAGCCAGGTCATTTTCCGGAATATCTTTTCTGCCGCAGCACTCACACGTACCGGTTCTCTCCATACTTTCAAGAGCCTCATTCAGTTTTGCTTCCGCCTCCGCCCTTGCCCGGGCTTCCGCCCTTACCTTTTCCTCCGCTTCGGCCAGGGCCTCTTTGTAAGCTCTGTCCTTTTCTCCGAATTCGACTTTAACTTTCTCAATAGTCTGTCTGATTTTTGTTATTTCGCCGGCGTAGTATTCTTCCGCCTGCTCTGCCTGGACTTTGTAACACTCCTCAGCCCTTAATCGTGCCTCGGCTTGAACTTTTGCCTTTTCCTCCGCTCTTGCCACTGCGCGCTTGCTTTTCTTTATCTTTTTTTCACATTCGGCCTGAGCTTCTTCAATCGCATCGGCAGCTTCGGCACGGACATTTGCGATAGTCTTTTCCATCTGAGCCATAGCCTTTGCTTTTATCCTTGCTTGTGCCTCGGCCTCGACGGCAAGACGCCAAATCTCGCGGGCTATCTCTTCGGCTTCCTGATAGTCTGTTGTAGCATACCGCGAGCCGTTGGATTTGAGTGCCCTTGCTTTTGGTTTGTCCTCACCGGGCAGATCGACATTCCACCACCATCGCCCATTTTTCTGATACAAGCTGCCCGGCAACGTCACCCTGGCTGGCGCTTTGGCCATTTGTCAACCTTTCTAATGATCGCACTATCGTTAAAAGGCCTCAGCGCTTCAATTGGCTGTGAGACTCTACGCCGCGCTTTGATGCCGGGACGGGCCGGATATCTATGCCGCCTTGAGCCGCCGGCTTCTGCGTTTTACGACCATACTTTTCTTTGAGCATTTCCCTTTTCTGGTAGCACTGCTCTGTGAAAACCGCAATCTCCGAGTCAAGATTGGAACTCGCCGAATCGCCGAAAAAGGCATGAATGATCGGGAAAACCAAATCCGGCTTTCTCTTTCGCAACTCCTTTGACATCGCTTCAATTTTCGCTGTAGCAACTCCCTCCTGCATGCATGTAAAAGGTCCTACGTGGAAGATGCCTGAAATGTAGGCATCGCCCTGCGGCCTGATCAAGTCGTTCATGAAATGGTACGCGATGCCGGCGCTCAGCGGAGATTCCCCTTCGATATTTCCGTGATACTCGTGCTGCTTTTCCAAAGTGTCGATAATCTGTATCGGCTTGGGCAGAACATGCCTGCCGCGAAGGACTTCATGGAAAGGCCCGGCAATCTTCCGCTCAACGGAGGACATATACTTGGCCTTTAGAATACACTTGCCGTACTTGCCCGCAAGTTTCAATGCCCTGCCGAGATCGAGGCTTTTAAGCCGCAGACCAAGGTCTCTTCTTGCATTTCTCACGTTCATTTTATTGACGTAATCGAGCCAGTCGGTGACAGGGTCCTTTACAACCTCAAGGCCGCTTTCTTCCAGTTGACGAATTACAAAGTTCGTACAGGGATCATGCTGGCGAACATAGATCTCCCCTATGTACAGGACAAGCGGAAATCTTTCCTGGTTCCGGAGCTTACTGCCTTTGAACAGAGAGACGGTTTTTTGGCCCCACTCTATTAAATCGGGCGTTTCGGCGCCGTTTTCGACAACTCTTTCCAGCTCGCTGAGCCGCTGTTGCTTCAAATTCGCCATCGCCTCTTTATCTTCCGCGTACGGATTGAATCTCAGGAAAATATCCTCGAGGAGGTCCGACCCTTTGATGCCCTTAAACAGCATCTGCTGCATTCTCGTCGTGTCCGATACGCTGAGTTTTTTCGGAAAAGGTATGTCGAGATAATCCGTCTCCGAGGATGGGCCGGCCACGGGAATCTTTTGCAGGCCTTCTCTGTCCAGAAATTCCCGCATCAGCTCAGTGTACTTGCCAAACCTGCACGGCCCGCTCGTTGTGGGCATCATGACAAGATAATTGTCCTCGACGTGCTGCCTGCCTCTTTTCTCAATTTCCTCTTCGAGAAAAGCAATCGCGTCACCAACTACGCCTTTAAGTGGATGGCAGACTTCCGTATAGATGTGTCTCCTGGCTGCTTCGTAGCTCCTCTGCGTGTTCGTAGGCAAAACAATGCTGTTAACGCCGAAATATCTCAGCCCCGCGGCACCGATGTAACTGGCATTGCCCATATAAGGAATCAGCCAGGCCCTTTCTTCGGAGCCGTCATAAGAGCGCCTTTTGAGCTTTTTGGCGTCTATTTTTCTTTGCTTGCATTGATTTACGACTCTCTCGTGCGCTTCGGTTCTGGTGATAAACGGAGCGTTGTTGGTTTGGGCATCCGTGAGCAGAACAAGGACGGGTTTATTCGCAGCCTGCTGAATTTTTTCTTCCTGATAGATTTTCAGGCTATCCGGCCCGCAAGCGAAATTCATCATCCTTATAGCGAATAAATTGGGATGGTTCGCCACATACAGATTCGCTTTGAGTATTTTCACGCTCTGTACCCAGAACTCATTCTCGACCACATCGTCGAGCGGGATATCGGCGAATTTGTGCTCCAGGAATAACTGTGGTATGTAGTGCAAGCCCCTTATCTGCGAGAACATACTCCCGGAGTTCGAGCTTGCCTCGGGATCGAGCAGTACATAATCTCTGCCTATGCCGACGTAGGCCTTTTCGTTATCCGTCTCGATCTTCTTTAGGAACTTATCGCCCTCGGCGGAAAGATCATTTTTGAATTCGTTCTCCGCCTCGTATGCGTACCCGATGGCGTCTTTTATCTGCCTATCGGTGAAGCCGAACCCCAACCTGTCAAACTCATTCTTCAGCTCGCGGACGAGAAGCCCCTGGTCCCCGAAGTGCAGGATGGGATTGATCTGCTTGTTCTTATCGAGAGAAAGGACATCGTTTAAGATGTAACCCTCCGATTCGGTGTAGATGCAGTACTTCAAATCAGGAGGACGGTCCATCCTCTGCTCAATGAAACTCGGATTAAACAGGTATTCGATATTCGGATCTGCGTTTAATACCGCAGCGTGTCCTGTAGCGAGCTTCCTCGCGATGCAGAACTCGGTTCTCGAGTTGTCGACTCCCAATTTCGCTATTTCCTTATCGGTTCTCGGCGATACGACCGGATATAAACCGAGCTTGTTGAACAGGGCGGCACTCCATATTCCCTTTTCTCCAAGTGTAGCCGTGCTCCTCTTTATGCCCACCGTTTTCGCGCTTCCGTCATTTGCCCTGATGGAAGAAAGCTCGCTCAGCAGGCAGCCCTGTTTTTTGAAATTTTTCTCATATATCTTATGGTATTTTTCGACATAGTTTGTTTTTGGCTTTCTGGCCGTCTCGGAGTTCCCTCTGGGGCAGAAACCGCCGGTGATTATCTCGTCGGATTCGATAGAAAAGACTTCGAGCTGGCAGTCTCTCATTCCACACGATTTTTCCTTGAACAGCTCTTTGCAGGAGATTTTACGCTTCTCGAAAGGCATATCCACGAGGCCCCATCCTCTGAACGCCGAACCGTAGCTTTTGCCCTGCTCTTCCAACTGTTTTATATTCTGAATTATGTCAAGCGCTTGTCCCCACGCCCCGAACATCTCCCTGTGGGGGTAAGCCTCGATTTGTTTTTCCGTGACCTGCGCCAAGGCGGCAAGAAAAGCCTTTCCAAGAGGCGGACCGCCCTGCGCGGAACATTTCTTGCCGGCGTGTCCGGAACCGCCGACGAATTTAAAGTAATAGCTGGCCGCCGTTCCCCTTAATATCGCCGCTGCAATCTCTTCCTTGCAGAATCCTTCTGCGATTAATCTGTTTTCATCCATCTCCATAAAAACGCCGCACGTAGAGTCGATAATCGGGACCCTCTCGGCCTTCAATGCTGCCTCCTGCAGGGTATTCTCCACGTTGAGGTTTACGATGTCCGCCATGTTTTCGAGGGTCTGCCCGGAACCGGCCTGGCAGCTATAATTCATCTTCGCTTCCTTGACCGTTCCATCGGCGGCAAAGCTTGTAAACTTCATATCCTGGCCGCCTACCTCGAAGATAGTGTCGACACCGGAATCGTAATGCTTGACGCCGAGAGCGTGACATGTTATCTCATCGGTTATTTTGTCCGTAGCTTCAATGCCTTCTTTCTGCAAAGCCCTGACTTTTTCCTGGCTTACAAGAATTTTCTCGTAGAGTTTTCTCGCCGAGCCGGTAGCTCCTACCCCTTTGACAATAACCTTATCCTTGTGCCTGCTCAGATATTTTATAACCTGCTTCAGCGACTCCTCGGGATTACCGTGGGTTTTGATATAAAGTTTGTCCAGCAGCTTTCCGGTTTTTATCTCGACCAGTGCCCCCTTGGTTGTGGTGCTGCCGCCGTCTATTCCCAGGACTACCTCGGTTCCCTGCTTTATTCCTCCGGCAAGTTCCATGCTTTTTTCGTTAACCTTCTCAAGTGATTTTGACAGAGCGGGTGCGTATTTTCTTTTTTCCCTGCTGTACGCAGCAATTTTTTCGAGTTGCTCAAGATTAAAAACAAAGCTGCTGCCCTCCTCGATTCCTTTTATCGCCGCCCCGATCGCAGCGATGTTGTGGTAATTTTCCGGCCTGCTTATGGGGATCTCAAGGAACTCCTCGAGGTTTTTCCTGATAAGGTCGTTTGCCATAACGCCGCCCGTCGCTATGGCGCCGTCGAAATCCTCAGGAGCCTCGAACTGCCTGGAGCCCAGAACATCAATTTTGAAGTTCCTTG
>Ga0268282_1000253_pt1 | contig 30073 bp, 31 predicted proteins | sample saktaG_12_FD_190133 | JGI IMG/M metagenome (GOLD analysis project Ga0268282, IMG submission 190133) | Saline water microbial communities from Sakinaw Lake, British Columbia, Canada - sak_2011_5_24_120m | ecosystem: Environmental > Aquatic > Non-marine Saline and Alkaline > Saline ...
CAGTGGTCTTGAACAAGGCGATATTGTTACTTTAACTACTAATCAAATCATTCAAACTCAAAAAGCTTCTCAGAATCAGGGATTTCAAATGATGAAAATAAGGCATTAGTAGATAAATAAAATGATAGAGATTAAAGATATTACTAAAGTCTATAAGTCGGGCTATGTTGAAACAAGGGTGCTAAAAGGCATTTCTTTTTCTATTAGCGCTGGAGAGTTTGTGGCCATTATGGGGCCTTCTGGTTCGGGCAAATCAACGTTAATGCATATTTTAGGTTGTTTGGATAACCCAAGCAGTGGGCAATATCTTTTTAAAGGAAAAGATATTTCTCAACTTTCTGATGATGAGTTGGCCGATATCCGTAAAAAGCAGGTTGGTTTTGTATTTCAATCATTTAATTTATTGCCACGGGCTACAGTACTTCGTAATGTTGTTTTACCGCTTGTCTATGCTGGAGTTGCTAAAAATGAACGAGATAAATTAGCAAAAACAGCTCTTTTTGACGCAGGTCTTGAAGAATCTCGCTTTAACCATCTTTCCAATCAACTTTCAGGAGGCGAGATGCAAAGAGTGGCTATTGCCAGAGCTTTAGTGAATAGTCCTTCCTTAATTTTGGCTGATGAGCCAACAGGCAATTTGGACAGCAAAACAGGCGAAATTGTTTTAGAAACCTTTAAAAATTTAAATAAACAAGGAAAAACTGTTATTTTGATTACTCATGAGAAATATGTTGCTGAACATGCTAAAAGAATAATTTCTATAAAAGATGGAAAAATTATTGAGGATAGAATCAATTCTCATTAAAGTAGTTAAACAGATTAAAAAATAAATCTATGCTTTTTACCGACTTATTTGAAGAAACATATTTGGCCATTTCTGCTAATAAAGTTAGATCTGGTCTAACTATTTTAGGCATTGTCATTGGTATTGGTTCGGTGATTGCTATGATTTCAATAGGGCAGGGAGCGGCATGGTCTATTGAGTCAAATATTGAAGCAATGGGATCAAATTTGATTACAATTATACCAGGGGCTCAAGCAAGTTTTTCCCAAATGAAGGCTGCTATGGGTACCGCTCAATCCTTAACTATTGAAGATGCTCAATCTATAGCAGAAAACGTTCCTAATGTGCGGGCTGTAGCTCCAGAACTCTTTCTGAATCATCAGATAGTAGCTAAGGGGCAAAACGTTAACACTCAAATAGTGGGAACAGTTTCTACTTATCAATTGGTCAGAAATATTGAAATGTCTTTGGGATTTTTTATCTCTGACCAAAATGTTCGTAGCATGTCAAAAATCGCAGTTTTAGGACCAGTTGTTAGAGATGATTTATTTGGTGAAAACGTTAATCCCTTGGGTGAAACAATAAGAATTAATGGCATAAATTTTAAAGTTATTGGCGTAACTGAACCTAAAGGTGGTATTGGTTTTGGAGGCGAGGATGATACGATTTTCATTCCAATAACAACTGCTCAAAGGTTTTTAGCCGGGACTGATTATGTTTCAACAATTAGCGTTCAAGCTGAAAGCGCTCAAGTAATGGATTCTGTTCAAATAGGTATTACTGATCTTCTTCTAAGGTTGCATAATATTAGCGATCCCTTAATGGCTGATTTTGGTGTTATAAGCCAGGAAGATATACTTGAGGCAACTGCTTCGATAACAGATACAATGACTATTTTACTGGCGGCAATTGCTGGAATTTCTCTGGTTGTTGGTGGCATTGGCATTATGAATATGATGATGACAACTGTAACAGAGAGAACTCGTGAAATAGGGCTTCGCAAAGCTATTGGAGCTAAAAGATCAGACATTAGTTTTCAATTTTTATCTGAGGCAGTAATGCTTACTTTTATTGGCGGAGCGGCTGGAATAGTTCTGGGTGTTTTAATTTCTATGGGAATAGCATTTTTTAGCGGGATGGTTATTAAAATTTCTCTATTTTCAATTATTTTAGCTTTTAGCGTGTCTGCTGGCATTGGAATTGGTTTTGGTTATTGGCCTGCTCAAAAGGCAGCTAAGCTTAACCCAATTGAGGCGTTAAGGTACGAATAAAAGAAATTGTGCATAAGCCCGGGATTTTATCCCGGGCTATTTTTTGATATAATAATTGCATGAGATTCTTATAGACGTAGAGGAGAAATAGGATTGTCTCTATTTTCAAAAATAAAACTTTAGCTAAGACAAGTTTATAAATTGCAAAAGGTCGGTCCACACATTAATTTAATTAATTGATTTAAATAATTATGGATAAAAAATTATTAGGAATTATTTTTGTTGTTTTAGTTGTTGTGATTGCTGGAGGAGTTTATCTTTGTTCGCAAAAAGGTTTTTTTTCTTCCAAAGAGGGAACAGTACCAGATGACACCGCGACTGAAACGCCTCAAGGAGAAGTTCAGGAAGGGCGAGGAGACATCTATGCTTCTGCAGAAGAAGTAGTGGCGCTAACTGGATTAGCAAACGAATTAAAACCTATTTTTAGCGAGGCTTGCGGAGGAGCCAAATTAATAAGTTTAAATCGCGATTTCCCAGCCCCTGGCTTTGATATGATGGTTTATGTTTGGGAGAATGAGCCAACAGAGGAAAAACTGATAAGCGCTTTTGAGGAAAATGGATATGAATTGGTAATGCCCGGCGAGATTTTAATTTTTGAGAAAGAAAATATTGTTGTTGAGGTTGATTGGAGTTACCAAAGAGAAGAGCAAGAGATTGTTGTCCTAACAGCAGAAAAAGAATAAAATACAAAGAAATGAATCTAAAACACCTAAAAATCAAATTGCCCAAAACATGGCAAGAGTCCTCTCGTCTTGGTAATGAAAATCAGCTTTCTATCCGGATTAATCATATAAGTCCATTGGCTAATATGGACCACAAGGCTTTTCAAGATGAATCTATTCCTTCATCAAGCGATAAAGTAATTATTACAAAAATAGGTATCTCCAGATTTGGTTCAGCGCCTTTAAAAGATTTTTATCGCGGAATGAAAATGTTTATACTAAGTGGTTTTGCTCCTCCTGAATTAAATGTTGAATGGCTTGAAAAGTTGTGGAAGGGGATGACTAAAACCCCTGGTTTTGAACGTCCAGGAGAATCTGATTTAAGCGCTGATATTTCCATTGCCAGACATCCAACAAAAGAAATAGCGCAGCAGTCATTTAAAAATATGGCCTTAATGCCGACCAAGGGATTTGATGTACCTGTGCCAGGAGGAGTTCAAATACCAGGAATGTCTAAAAACACAACTATGACTGGATTGCTGGAAAGCGATGTTTTTGAGAAACATATATCTGAAGGATATATGTCTAAAAAACAACTAGAAGAGATAAGGTCTGCAATAGGAGAGGTTCAAAAAGGAATGCCAAAAGTAAAAGAAGATTTTGCCAAATCAGGCGTTAAATTCAAAGAAGTGAAATATTTAGGATATAGGGCTATTTGTATAGAAGCTAACAATCCAGTGCCAAAACCAAAATCAAGTTCACCGGCAAAGAAAATTGGTGGTGGCACAGGAATGGGTACAGGTGGTGGTGGATATACTGTTCTCGACCCTTTGCCGAAAAAATCTCAACCTTATCAAGAAAAGATTATTTCTTATCAAGCTATTTTAGTTGAGAATTTTATCATTATTGGAAGTTTGTTATGGTCAGTTGATTCTTTACCTTCGGGCAGTACTTCTTGTTATTCATTATCAGAAACCAAAGAGAAAGTTCATTTTAGCGAAGGAATAAAATTTATAGATATTGTTCCGCTTGTGAGTAATATTGCCAAAGAGGGTTATCTTTATAAAGAAGAGGTAGAAAAAATTATCAAAGAGGTAATTGCAGTAATATCTGGTTAATATGAATGTAGGAAAAATAAAATTTAAAGAGGATCTAAAACAAACAATCTTGCAAGCAGTTGACTTGATAGGTGGTTTTAGAGAGTTTGTCAAAGCAGGGGAGATAGTCTTTTTAAAACCCAATTTTAATACATCTGACCCTTTTCCTGCTTCAACTGACCCCTTTTTTCTAAGGGCTGTAGTTGAGTTGGTTTATGAGTTTGGCGCTCATTCAGTTATTATTGGTGACTCTTCTACCATGGCGGCTAATACTCGTCAGGTAATGGAAAAATTAGGGATTTTTGATTTATTAAAAATGAAAAATCCGCCACAGATATTTCCTTTTGAAGAAAGGAATTGGGTTGAAAAAGAAATTCCAGGTGGCAGATATCTAAAAAAAGTCCTTATTCCTGATGTATTGGGGCAGGTTGATAAATTAATATTGCTTCCTTGTTTGAAAACTCATTTTTTGGCGCAGTTCACAGGGGCTTTAAAACTCTCAGTAGGGTTTATAAAGCCATCTCAAAGAATGCAGTTGCATTTTGGAAATCTTCAAGAAAAAATAACTGAACTGAATAAGATAATTAATCCAGATTTAATTATTATGGATGCGAGAAAATGCTTTATTGATCATGGCCCGACAAAAGGAGAGCTTCGCGAACCAAATATGATTTTAACTTCAAAAAGCAGGATTGATATTGATGTAGAGGGTGTAAAAATAATCCAGGGTTTTGAAAATAATTCTCTTGCAAATATAGACCCTTGGGAAATATCACAGATTAAATACGCGAAAGAAATCGGTATTCAATAATATAAAAATATAGACAACAAAATTTAAAAAAACCTAAGAAAAGATTTAGTAGAAGAACTGGAAGTCATTAATCAATGCGATGGACATATAGACGAAACTGATAGTGAGGAAATTAAGAACTTATAAATATGGTAGAACTAAATACGACGTTATTGAGATCAGATGTAAAAGCAATCCTGTTTGCATTGTTGTAGCAGCTGTTTTCGAAAACGAAAAATGAAATTAGCAAAAAAGGAAGATCTGTAATTTTCACTTTTCAATATATCATAGGTTTAATTAGTTAAGGACCCTATATATACTCAAAAAACCGTCATATGTGTGTAGACATTACCGTGAAATCTGTTTTATAGTCAATAGCTTCGCACCACTTCCAATGGCGTTTTCATATTAATTCCCATATGTGGACGTTCATTATTGTAGTAATGAATAAACTCTGGGATTTCTTTTTTCCACAATGAATAATCTCTTGGAATGCGATGCAAACATTCATCTTGAAGGGTACGAATAAATCTTTCTACATGGCCATTATCAGTTGGCCTTCTAACTCTTGAGTGCCTGTGTTTAGTTCCATGATACTCAATTACCTTAGTAAACCATTTTGAAAACTCGCTGCCATGATCTGTTTGTATGCATTGAAAAGAAAAAGGAGCTACTCTTTTTGCTTCACTTACAAACCTTGTACTTGCTCTACTAGTAGTGCGTTTAATGGGCTTAACAAAAGCCCAACGGCTGCAAACATCTATTAAGGCAAAAGCGCATAAACGGTCATTAGTAGAGCCCTCTATTACAGAATCAAGCTCAACTAATACTCCTGGTTTTTCAGGTAAAGGACGGACAGGATATTGATGCCATTTCTTCCATCTGGAATATTTAGTACAGCCATTACGCTTTAATATTCTTTTTACACTACTTAAACTAATATGGATATCTTCTTTTTTTAACTTGTAGTGAATAATCTCTGCGCATTGATCCCTTTCCTTTCTTATATCCAATACCCTAGAAACTATTTCATCAGATAATTGTTTGGGATGAGAATAAGGTCTACTGCTTTCTGTTGGAATTACTAATCTTCCATACTTTCCATAGCAAGGTTTTTTATGACTCCATCTAACAATGGTGCTATGTGAATATCCCATATACCTTGCTACCTTTCTTGTTGACCAACCTTTGTAGAGAAGCTTTATTGCTTCTATTCTTACTTGAGGAAGCTTAGGGTTATTTGTATATGCCATATACATATTATTTTACACTATGGGTGGTGCAAAGGTATTGAACCATAACAAAACCTTGACAGAATTGAAAGATTGTGGTATATTGTAAATAAGAAAATTGAACATTATAAATTGAATAAAAGCCCTTACTGAATAAAACCAATAAGGCAAAAGAGGAGAGAGTCCTGGCGAGTTGAAAAATAAGTCAGGAAGATTAGTTAAAAATATTTCTAACTAATTGTTGCGCGGCAAGCGGCTCTCTACGAGAGCCGTTTGTTATTTTAGATGGGGATTTAAAATACAATGTGCGACCTACTGGTTATCCAGTAGCATTTAGTAGGAATAAGGACAAAACAACCCCTTATCAAGTTGAAATTGTTTTTATCAAAATCAACTTGATGACAAAAACTTTTGTCCTAGGTAGGATTGTAAGTAATTTTCAACTACAAGTACACAGAAAACCTAACAAGGTAGTTGAGAAAAAACCCTTTCTACTTGTCTTATTTAAGAGTGAGACATCCCCAGCATTTTATAAACAAAGAGTATAAAATGCTGGGTAGCTTCACTCTTAAGAAGTTCTTTGAAAATAAATGAAAGCTCTTGGAAAAGGTATTGTGATTATTAAATCATTAGTAATTAGAATACCTTTTCTGAGGGTAAGTTTATTCTTTTTTTCTCTTGTTTCCGTCGAAGCTTCAGCGTCCTAAATGGGCAACGTCTGAAGATAGAGTGTGAACTTGAGAAAAAAGAGATAAACAAGAACCAAAAAAAAGGAGGGGGAAATGGCCCCTGAAATCAACACCCGCCGGAAAGCGGGGGAAAGGAGGGACGATATGAAGATCGTCCTAGCCGGACCTCCAAAGTCCGGCAAGAGTTGCCTGCGAGAGGGGCTAAAGCAGGCAGTTCGTGGAATTCCGGGGGCGCCGTACCCCTATATTATCACGGCGTGCCCAGACGGCGAGGGTGCTTGGTTCCAGGAAACTGTGAACCGGGACGCCCAGGAGGCCCGAAAGTTGAAGGAGGATTACAAGTCCTCAATCAACGGGTTTTCCCCTGAGTTCGTGAAGCGGATCGCGGACTCGGTTGCCAACTGTTCGCTACCGCTGGTGTTGGTGGATATCGGTGGCAGAATTACCTCGGAAAACGAAGAGATTTGTTCTCCGGCTACCCACGCCATTCTCTTGGCCGGCGACATGAGTCGCTTGCCGGAATGGCGTGACTTTTGCGAGAAAGTAGGCCTCGTGGTTATCGCCGAGGTCTACTCTGACTACCACGGCTCGGAAGATACCGTTGCGGGCGTTAGCCCGGACGGGATCTTCCGCGGCTCGATCCATTACCTCGAAAGAGGTGAGGATTTGAGTCAGCGGCCGTGTGTGGTCGCGCTCGCAGAACACCTTGTTCGCCTGGCCACCTCAGGCGAACAATCGTAAAAACAAATTGCCGCTGACGGTGGAGCGGCCATTACTGCACTCGCCATGGGTGCGGTGATATAACTCCCGAAAAAGAAGGAGGTAATCATGGCAGAGTATTACAGAATTTCGGTCGAGCCCTCGCCGGGCTTCGACCTTCTGCGCATTGGGTTTGCGGACCCGGCGCAAAACGATCAGATCGTTCGGGCGGCAGTAAGCCGCTTGGACGATCTCTGTCAAACCGGCGAACTCGCCGGTGGAGCAATGGTGAAATTGAACGGCCCGGCTTCACTGCCTGTGGCCGTTGCCGTTGCTCACGGGGTCAGCCACCTGTACGAGACGGTGGCAGTCTTTGACCCCAAGCTGGGGCAATACGTAGTCTCCGTGTCTCACGGAGACAAGTACGCCCCCGGGGACCTGATCGATTAGGTCCCCGACAATATGATTCCTAGTCTTCTGACTAGGCGGGTACGCCCGATACAGCGCCGCTGACGGAGCCTCAGAGCGAGACCTATCTCTCTGGGAGCGTTAAAAAAGCTCCAGCACTTATAGGGATTTATTAAGGAGACGCGCAATAGGGGTATTACGCGTCTCCACCCAAATTTTTTGAACAGAAATTTGTTTCTAATACTTGGAAATAGGTTTGTGTTCAAAAACACCTAATGTCTACTTATTTAGGGTGGAACACAGTGTTCATTGACAAATAAATAATAAGAACAAAAATCTTTTTTAGATTGTGTAGCGCGTATAAACCCTAACATTATAATTAAGAAACATTCTTCTTTAGAAAACTGTCAGTAAGATTAGATTAAACATTGGCTAAGAGAGTTCGGATCTCTCTCCTCACTCTCTTGCATCAATGTTTGTATAATCCTAATTTTGCTGGCAGTTTTCTGGAGAAAAACACAAAAACCGCGTCTTAGCGCGGTTTTTGTGTTAAAATTATCCATATCAAAATAATATTAATATTATGGATAGAGAAAAAGCCATTGAACTATTAGAAAAAAACATTCAAAGCAAAAATCTTGTTAAGCATTGCTTAGCTGTTGGAGCGTCTATGAAAAAATTAGCTGAGCATTTTGAACAAAATGTAGAAGATTGGGAAATCTGTGGATTTTTGCATGATATTGATTACGAACAAACAAAAGATGACGCGAGCCAACATTCAAAAGTTGGCTCAAAAATGTTGGAAGAACTTGGTATTGAAAAAGAGATTTGCCAAGCTGTTCTAACTCATAATGAATATCATAACATCAAGCCAGAGAGCTTAATGGCTAAAGCGCTTTTTTGCGTTGACCCGTTAACAGGCCTGATTGTCGCTTCTACACTAGTCCTACCCTCGAAAAAAATAAATGCTTTAAAGCCAGAAAATATTCTTAATCGTTTTAAGGAAAAAGCATTTGCGCGTGGAGCAAATCGTGAGATTATTAAAAAATGTGAGGACTATTTAGATATAAGCTTACAAAAATTTGTTGAAATCGTTTTAAGTGCAATGCAGGAAATAGCAAATGAATTAGAACTTTAGTATAAAAGTGTATTGTCAAATCAAAAACCCGTTATTAAATAACGGGTTTTTGGTTGTTAAACTAATTTATTCTGCGAACATATTCACGCGTTTGCGTGTTCACTTCAATAACATCATCTGGTTCAATAAAAAGTGGCGTGTTAATTGCAGCGCCCGTTTCTAATATAACTCGTTTTGTCCCTGATTGAGCGCTTTGCCCTTTGAAAGCGGGAGGAGCTGTTTCTACTTTCAAGATTACTTTGATTGGCATAGATATTGCAACAAATTCATCCTCAAAAAACAATCCCTCTATTTCCTGATCTTGCTTCAGAAAACCCTGTTCGTTACCAAGTTTTTGGGAAGATACTTTAAATCTATTAGATGGATTATCCTTTTCATGAAAAAAATAATCCTGATTGCGCAAATAAATAAATTTAAGCATTTTTTTACTTATATCTGGAATATCAAGGTTATCAGATGGACGAAAAGTATGCGAATTAATTTCGCCTGTAATTAAGTTTTTAATTTTTGCTTGAAGCACCGACTGTCCTCTACCCTTGGACATTGGCGCGCATTCAATAATTTCATACGGCTGATTATTGAAAAGGATTCTCTCTCCTTTTTTTAACTCTGAATAGGAAAGCATAAAAAAATATCTTATCTAATAATTCTCCATTCTACATCTGATTGTTTACCAACAAATTCCAGCCATTCTCCTTCTGGCGAAATAACATACCATCTTTTTTTTGTTTCAGACCAAGCCATAGGGTCATCTTCATAAAATGGTTTCTTAACAATTTCCTTTGGCTTTAAACGATCAAGTTCTAACCATTTTTTGAAAACCGTTTCAATAACATAATCCAGATTTCTTGACCTTGCCCATTTAGAAACAATATTAATAGCTTTTTTCGCTTTTTCTATAGAGCCAGCTAATTCTAATAATTGCCCAGCTGGCTTTGTATAGCGAGAATAAACAATCTTTCTTTTTTTAGCATCTTTTTTTAATTCTTTCAAGCTCACCCCCTTTGTTTCAAAATAATAAGTCACAATCTGGCGAATAGCTGTCTCTTGTTTTAAGTCCTCATAATATTTAATCCTGTTTTTTTTAAGATATTCTTTAATCTTTTTAGCAATGCTTTCACCTATACCCGGAATCTGATCTAACCCTTTAATCCCTTGTTTGCTGTATATTATGGAGATATCTTGCTCTAAATTGTCTATTGCTTCAGCTGCTTTGCGATAAGCGCGAGGCTTAAAAGCTACTCCTTTAATATCTAAAAGCTCTGCTATTTCAAGCAATATTTTACTGATTTTTTTATTAAACACTTTGGGCTTTGTAAAAGGCATTATTTAGTATTATTTCAATTGAATTCTAACATAAATTTGCTAAACTGAATAATATGCTTCATCGTATTTTTATTGCGATTAACTTACCTGAAAACATAAAAAGCAGGATATCAGACATTCAAAAAAAATGGCCAACTTTGCCTTGCCGATGGGTAGATAGAAAGAATCTTCACATTACTCTTGCATTTCTGGGAAACCGAAACAATCAGGAATTAGAAAAAGTTTTAGAGATAAGCAAAGAAATTGCCACAGCAAGTGAGCCGTTTTCAATCTCTTTTAGTAAGGTTTGTTACGGGCCTGGAGCGAAAATACCCCCTCGATTGGTTTGGATAGAAGGAGAAAAATCACAAGCATTTCATCAACTTAAAACAAACATGGAAAATCTTCTTTCTAAGGAAATAGGGTTTTGGTCGGGCAAAAAGGAATCATTGCCACATATTACAATAGCAAGAGTTAAGATGTGGAATTGGAGACAGCTTGAACCAGATGACCGACCAGACATTGATTCTCAAGTTTCCATAGAAGTTCCTGTTAATTCAATAGAGATAATGGAAAGCTATTTAAAAAAAGCTGGACCAGAATATCAGATTTTACAAACTTTTAAGCTTTAAATTATGAAAATTCATTTTGTTGGAATAGGAGGTATTGGGGTTTCAGCCCTTAGCAGATACTATCTTGCACATGGTTGGCAAGTATCTGGCTCTGACCTGTCGCAATCGGAACTTACTGATAATTTGAAGAATATAGGAATAGAAATACATATTGGTGAACATAATGCCATGTCATTGGCAAAAGACACCAACATAGTTGTTTATAGCATTGCAGTAGGAGAAGACAACCTTGAGCTCCAAAAAGCCAGAAAACTAAACATAAAAACACAAACTTACCCGCAAGCATTAGGCGAGATAGTAAAAAAACATTTTACCATTGCTGTTTGCGGAGCGCATGGTAAAGGCACAACAACAGCCCTAATCTCTTTAATCATGATCAAGGCAGGACTTGATCCAAGTGTAATTATTGGGACAAATCTTAAAGAATTTGATAATACAAATTGTCGCATAGGCAAATCAGAATATTTAGTTGTTGAAGCAGATGAGTACAAGAAAGCATTTTTGAATTACTGGCCCAAAATCATTGTTAATACCAATATAGATAAGGAACATTTAGATTGTTATCAAGATATAGACGAGATATCTCAAACTTTTATTGAGTTTTTCAATCATTTGCCTGAAAATGGGACTTTAATACTAAATAATGACAATCAATACACCTTATGGTTAAAAAACGGAGTTAAAAATTCAAAATATGCGGTTCAAACATATTCAACTGCTCAGATAGAGATAAAAGAAATAAGAAAAATATTGCAAATCCCTGGCAAACATAATGTAAGCAATGCATTAGCAGCCCTTGCGGTCGCAAGGAGCATAAGTATCCCTGATAAAATCTCTTATCAAGCAATGTCTGAATTTAATGGTGCTTGGCGACGCATGGAAATTATACAGCAAAGGCCATTTGTTCTTATTTCCGATTACGCGCATCATCCAACAGAAGTCAGGGCAACTCTTCAGGGGATAAAAGAAAAGTTCCCGAAACAAAAAATCATAGTTGTTTTCCAACCACACCAGTATAAAAGAACTTTTTATTTATTTGATGAGTTTGTAAATGCATTTAACGACGCAGATGAAATTATCCTCAGTAAAATCTACAGCGTAGCTGGACGGGAAAGCAAAGAGATTATGGAAAAAGTTAATGCTGAAAAATTAGCAGAAAAAATTAAAAAAACAGGAAAAGAAGTTTTTTTCATAAAAGAAATATCAGATATTCCAGAATTTGTCAAAAAAAGGGTCCAACCAGACAATATAGTAGTGGTAATGGGCGCTGGTGATATCTATAAAATCACAAAAGAATTGAGTTTTGGGCTAGATTAAGATATAATTAGAGATTAAGAAATTTGTCCAAAGGTCGGGGAAGCATGAGAAATGGTTCCCAGTACAGTAAAATTAAAAAATAAATAATTAATAAAATGGAAACACTTTTTTTCACCATTGCCATTGTCGTCCTAGTCGGCGCAGTTGCTTATTTCTACTTTAAGAAGAATAAAAAGGGACCTGTTGCTGGGAAGTCTATGGAAAGCGCAAAGCCACCAGCCGAACTCCCAATAGAGCCAGAACCAGTAAGAAAAGCAGAATCAGTAATAATGCCAGAACCAATAAGGGCTCCTGAACCAGAAGAGCCAGCAGAATCAGAAGAATCGGAACAAGACTTTTAAGCATACTTTAAAAGCATTTTAAAGTCCGGTTCACTATGCAGGATTGTATTTTTTGTAAAATCGTCAAGAATGAGTTGCCTTGTCACAAGGTCTACGAAGACCACGACTTTTTAGGGTTTTTAGATATCAGACCTCTTACAAAAGGCAATTCCTTAATTATCCCTAAAAAACATTTTCGCTGGGTCGATGATGTTCCCAACTTAGGTGATTACTTCAAAGCGGCTGGGAAAGTCGGCATTGCCGCTAAAAAAATGTTTGATGCCGACTGGGTTTGTTATTTAACTCTTGGCCTGGAAGTGCCACATGCTCATATCCGAGTTATTCCTAGGTATAAGAATGATCTTCATGGTGTAATTGTTGATTTAGAAAAGATAGAAGATATTTCAAAGCAGGAAATGGAAAAAATCGCTGAGCAGCTATTTTCAGAGGTAAAAAATAACTAATTAATTATTAAAAACATGCAAATACCATTTCAAGATATTGCACCTGGACCAAAAGATAAGTTTCCCAAAGTTGTCAATGTTATTGTCGAAGTTTCTAAGGGAAGCAAGGAAAAATATGAGTTAGATAAAAAAACTGGTGTTTTGTTTTTGGATAGAGACCTTTTTGGCTCCATGGTATACCCTGGCGATTATGGCATGGTACCACAAACACTATGTGATGATGGTGATGCAGTTGACGCTTTAGTTTTGGTTTCCCAACCACATCACCCAGGAATTGTTATTCCATCCAAACCGATCGGCTTAATGAAAATGTCTGATGAAAAAGGCGAAGATAATAAAGTTTTGTGCGTCCCGGATAGCAAAATTGATCCTGCGTTTAAAGAGATAAAAGAACTTGAAGACATACCAGAATATGTTCTAGCTGAAATTAAGAACTTTTTTGAACACTATAAAGATTTAGAGCCAGGTAAGTGGGTCAAGGTAAAAGAATGGCAGAACAGAGAACAAGCAGAAAAATTTATTCTTCAATCAGTTAAAACATATAAGGAAAAAAATGGAAAATAAGGACCAAAAAAGAATATTCATAAAAAATAGCGTGGATAAGATAGGGAAAAGAGTAAAACTATCTGGTTGGGTAGATAGTGTGCGTTCACACGGAAAAATTATATTTTTGGACCTGCGCGATAAAACTGGAATATTGCAGCTGTTTTTCAGCCAGGAAAACAAAGAACTTTTAGATTTAGTAAAAAGCGTAAAGCCAGAATGGGTAATAGAAGTAGTCGGAGCTATTAATAAAAGACCCGCAAAAATGATTAACCCAAAAATAGAGACAGGGGATATAGAAATGAAAGTAGAAAATATGAATATCCTTTCACAAGCAAAAGAACTGCCCTTTCCTATAGGCACTGATGGCTATAAGATTAATGAAACCAAAAGGTTAAAATATCGCTATTTAGACCTTAGAAGAGCACGGCTCAAGAAAAACCTTGAGATAAGACATGATGTGATGAGAGTAATAAGACGCTTCTTACAAGAGCGGGAATTTGTTGAAGTTGAAACGCCCATCCTAACTAAATCAACACCAGAAGGAGCGCGTGACTTTGTTGTCCCTTCACGACTTCAGCCCGGCAAATTTTATGCTTTACCACAATCACCACAACAATATAAACAATTATTAATGGTTGCCGGCATTGAGCGATATTTCCAAATTGCAAGATGTTTCCGAGATGAAGATCCGCGCGCAGACCGCGCTTATGGCGAATTTACTCAATTAGATATTGAAATGTCTTTTGTAAATCAACAAGATATTTTAGAACTTACCGAAAAACTTTTTATTGAAATTATTAAGGAAATTTTTCCAAATAAAAAAATCCAACAATACCCTTTTCCAAGAATTACCTATGAAGAAGCAATGAAAAAATATGGGACAGACAAGCCAGACATCAGAAAAAACAAAAACGACAAAAACGAATTAGCTTTTTGCTATATTATTGATTGGCCATTGTTTGAAAAGACAGAGACCAAAGAAATCTCTTCGTCTCACCATCCCTTCACAGCGCCAAAAAACGTAGATATTCCTTTGTTGGACAAAGAACCAATGAAAGTCCGTTCATGGCAACACGACCTTGTCCTTAACGGATTCGAAGTAGGCGGAGGAAGCATTAGAATTACTGACCCCCAAGTACAAAAACAGATTTTTAAGATTTTAGGACACACTGAAGAAGAAATCAAGCAAAAATTTGGCCATTTGCTTGAAGCATTTGAATATGGAGTCCCACCGCATGGAGGTATAGCCCCGGGTATTGATAGATTCCTTATGGTTGTATTAGGAGAGCCAAATATTAGAGAAGTTATGGCATTTCCATGCATTGCGAGCGGGAAAACAGCGGTTATGAACGCGCCAAGCGAATTAAGACAAAAACAGTTAAATGAACTTCATCTTAAAATTAAAAAAGGAAAGTAAAGAGTTAAGGTCTAAATTTTTTAAAACCATAGATAGGCTGAAACTCAAGGTGGCAGAGAAAGGTATAAAAAAAATAACTTTTATCACAATCTCTGGAGTCATTTTAATTTTCCTATTTTGGCTTTTTTATAGCAGAATAGAGGTTCTGTTCTTTAAAAAAATCCAATTTAATTCTTATGAACAAACCGCTTCTATAAGAAATAGTATTTTATCCAAAAAGTATCAAGAAGCAAGACCAATTTTTAAAAAGGATGTTGAATATCCACAACTTGCGGCACAGGCAGCACTATCTATAAGGATTAATGAAAATAACAATGCTAAGATTTTATTTTCAAAAAATGAAGAAAAAGCGTTGCCAATTGCTAGCTTAACAAAATTAGTAAGTGCGATAATCGTTTTAGAAAACTATAAGCTTGACGATAAAATAACTGTTTCAAGCTCCGCAGCTACTAAAGAAGGAGATGCTAATTTTTTTGCGCAAGGAGAAGTTTTCTATGTTAACGACTTATTGTCAGCATTATTAATAGAATCCAGCAATAAAGCCACCCAAGCCCTTGCAGATGCTATTGGAGAAAAGAAGTTTATTGATTTGATGAACTCAAAAACAAAAGAGATAGGAATGGAAAATAGTTTTTTCATCAACCCAACCGGACTTGACCCTGATAAACCGCAAACAAAATTTAACTACTCAACCGCTAATGACCTTGCAATGCTTGCCAGAAACTTAATGGAAATACCATTAATCCAGGAATTGACAACTCTTAAAAGAAGAAACGTTTATTTGGCAGAAGATGGATTTCATCATCAAGCCAGAAGCACAAATGAACTTTTAGGAGAAATCCCAAACATTTTGATAGGAAAAACAGGAAACACCCCATTAGCTCAAAAATGCCTTTTAATTGTTTATCAAAGCCCAAATAAAGATGGCTATATCATCAGTATTATTCTTAATGCGCAGGATAATTTTGCTGAAATGAGAAAATTAGTCAATTGGACTATGAATTCATATAAATGGTAATTTTATATTATGACAGATATCACAGTTAACGTTATTAAGATTTTTACATTAGGCATTATGAGCGCTTGTATTTCAGTTTTTATTACCCCATGTCTCACACACTTTCTTTATAAATATAAATTCTGGAAAAAAAGCGTAAGAACAAAAGCAATTGATGGCGGTGAAATGCCCATATCAAGCAAGTTTTACGCGCAAGGAGGTTTTAAGTTGCCCAGAGGTGGAGGTATTCTTATTTGGTTAAGCTGTTTAATCCTATCTCTCTTATTCCTAATTCTAGCTAAAACCAATATCTTTTGGTTTCAAAAGCTAAACTTTCTATCAAGAGACCAAACATGGCTCCCTTTTTTCGCATTAATAATCGGTTCCCTTATTGGTTTAATAGATGATGTTCTTGTAGTCACTAATTTAGGAAAATACACAGGAGGTGGACTAAAGTTAAAATATCGACTACTCACTGTATTTTCCATTGGAATAATAGGCGCACTTTGGTTTTATTATAAATTAGGATGGCAAACAATTCATATTCCAGGCAATGGCAACCTTGAAATTGGATGGCTGTATATCCCTCTTTTTATCATCATCAATATGGCTGTTTATTCGAGCGGGATAATTGATGGATTAGATGGTCTTTCTGGAGGAGTTTTTGCTTCAATTTTTACTGCTTTCGCTATTATTGCATTTTGGCAAGGGCAAATAAATCTTGCAAGTTTTTGCGTTACTATCCTCGGCGCTTTATTAGGTTTTCTTTGGTTTAATATCCCTCCAGCACGATTTGTAATGGGCGAAACAGGCATATTAGGATTAAGTTCAGCCCTTACTGTTGTCGCTTTTTTAACAGATTCTGTGCTGGTTTTGCCGATAGTCGGCTTTTTATTGGTAATTGAATCTTTATCAGTTATTTTACAGCTTTTTTGGAAGAAATATTTCAAGAAAAAACTTTTCCTTGCAGCCCCAATTCATCATCACTTTCAGGGCAAGGGCTGGCCTCATTACAAAGTTACAATGAGATTCTGGATTATTGGTGTGGTAATGGCAATTATTGGCGTAGCCATAAGATTATTGGGTTAAATGCCAGATAGAATAAATTCAAGGAATAATAGAAAAGGGTCAATCGGAGTTTTTGATTCCGGCTTTGGCGGATTGAATATCCTTAGAGAGATAATTAAAGAACTGCCTGAATACAACTATCTTTATTTTGGGGATACGGCAAGAGCACCTTATGGTAATCGCTCTCAAAAAGTTATTTTAAATTTTACCAAGCAAGCTATTGACTTTTTATTTGCGCAAAAATGTGAATTAATTATTCTTGCCTGTAATACCGCGTCAAGTATGGCATTGCGGGAAATCCAACAACAATACCTTCCGAAATATTATCCTAAAAAAAGAGTTTTAGGAGTAATCATTCCTACAGTAGAAACAGTAGTTGCACAAAAAAACAAAAATATAGGAGTAATTGGCACTGAGGGAACAATATTTTCAGATGTGTTTAAAAAAGAAATTACTAAGCTAAACCCAAAAATAAATGTTTTCCAGCATGCATGTCCTTTATTAGTACCGATTATTGAGACAGGAAGGCAAGATAGCAAAATGGCAGATATGGCTATCAAGGATTGTCTCAAACCACTGTTATTAAAAAACATTGACGTCCTTATACTAGGTTGTACTCACTATGGACTGTTAGAGAAAAAAATCAAAAATATCACAGGAAAGAAGATAAAAATCATGGCAGAGGGAAAGATTGTAGCCAAAAAATTAAAAAACTATCTGCATAGGCATCAGGAAATAGAAAAAGTTCTCGCCAAGAATTCAAAACAGAGGTTTTTTACAACTGACCTAACAAATAGATTTGAAGTATTAGGTAGCCAATTTTTTGGAGAAAAAATCAAGCCAGAAAAAACAATGTTAGAATAAAAAATGAATATTAATACATTAAAAAACAAAACAATTTTAATCTTAGGTTTTGGCAAAGAGGGGAGAGATACCCTTTGTTTTTTAAGAAAAGCATTTCCCAATAAAACATTAGGAATAGCTGATAGGCTTGAGCTCGAAAAATTAGACAAAAAAGTGAAGAAAACTATTAAAAGCACTAAAAACATAGAATTATACTTTGGAAAAAGCTATTTTGATGCAATTCCACAATATGATATTGTTTTTAGAACACCTGGCATTCCATTGCAAAGTGTTCAAAAATACACTAACGCAAAACAAAAAATCACTAGTCAAACAGATTTCTTTCTTCAGCAGCGCCGAAAAAAAACCATTGGTATTACGGGCACAAAAGGTAAGGGCACAACCGCATCTTTAGTTTTTGGAATGCTTAAACAGAATAAATTACCAGTGGACTTAATCGGTAACATTGGAAAACCAGTCCTCTCTTATTTAAATTCAACAGTTAAAAAAAATACTTATGTTTTCGAACTTTCAGCGCAACAACTCCAGGGTCTAAAAATAAGCCCCCACATAGCTGTATTTCTTAATCTTTATAGAGCACATCTCGACTATTTCCAGAACCTTAAGGACTATAAGAAGGCAAAAACAAATATCTTGCTGTATCAGGAGAAATTTGATTGGTTCGTTTACAATTCAGACCAAAAATTTCTCAAAGATCTAAGCCAGAAAACCAAAGCCCAGAAGGTATCAATAGGCCTAAAAAACCAAAAATCTGATTGTTGGACTAATAAAAAAAGCATTTTTTGGCAAAAGGAAAAAATTGTTGATATTAGTAAAATACAGATACAGGGAAATTTTAATCTATATAATATAATGTCAGCCATAGCAGTGGCTAAGATATTAAATATCCCATCAAGCGCAATAGAAAATACAATTAAAAGATTTCGACCATTACCTCATAGATTAGAACTCATTGGCAAATTCAAGGGAATAACCTTTTACAATGATTCATTGGCAACAATTCCAGAGTCAGCTATTTTTGCAATTAACACTTTTGAGCCAAAACTCCACACGCTAATAGTAGGCGGATACGATGCAAAACAAGAATTTAAATATTTAGCAAAGAAAATACTTGAGTCAAAAATTAGAAATCTGATTCTTTTTCCTCCAGTAGGCAAGAGAATTAAAGACAATATTATTCTAATCGCAAAAAAAGAGGACAAGTTTAAAAAAAGATTAAAACAAATAAAGTTTTTTGTCGCAGATAGCATGGAGCAAGCAGTAATCTACACATTTAAAAATACAGTGGAAGGAAAAATATGTTTACTCTCTCCAGCTGCACCTAGCTTTGGTATTTTTAAAGACTATAAAGAAAGAGGGGAGTTATTTAAACAAAACATTAAGAAATATGGCTAAAGAAAGAACTAAAATTGATTCCTTTCTCTTGTGTTTGATTATACTTTTTCTTTTGCTTGGCTTTTTGATATTATTTAGTGTTTCGGCTTCTATCTCACAAAGAGAATTTAACGAGCCATATTATTATTTAAGACATCAACTTCTTTTTGGACTTGCCCCTGGGATCATTTTATGTTTCCTGGCCTTAAAATGTCCATTAAAAAAATTAGAAAAGTGGAGCCATTATTTTCTTTTAGGAAATATTCTGCTGCTTCTTCTGCTTTTTGTCACTGGGCCAGGGCTCAGTGTCAGCGGAGCTAAAAGATGGATTAAATTAGGACCAATTTCGTTTCAACCATCAGAGTTTCTTAAAGTCACTTTATTGCTTTATGTTGCAGCATGGTTAAATAAAAAAAGCAAAAAGGAAAAAAGGAAAAAAGAAACTCTGATTTGCTTCTGTCTTATCCTTTCCTTAATCGCGGCTATCCTTATTTTCCAGCCAGATATTAGTACACTTCTCATAGTCGTCTTCGGAGTCGTGATGATTTATTTTTTAAGCGAAACTCCTTTTCAATATACCCTGTTAATAATTGGAGTGGGCATAGCAAGTTTTTCTTTTCTTGCCAATTCAAAAATGTATAGATTAAAAAGACTTTTAATTTTTATTAATCCTGATTTAGACCCAATGGGCATGGGATATCAAGTAAAACAAACATTGATTACTATTGGCTCAGGCGGTCTTTGGGGAAAGGGATTAGGACTATCCAAACAAAAATTTGGATTTCTGCCCAATGTGTTAACTGATACTATTTTTGCCGCTTTTTGTGAAGAAGCTGGTTTTTTCGGGGGTATTATATTAATTGCTCTTTTCTTGCTACTTTTTGCGCGAGTTTTCTGGCTTGTAAAAAAGAAAAATGATCTATTTGCAAAGTCCCTGGCTATTGGATTAGTGGGAGCAATAGTCGCTCAGGCGTTTCTAAACATAACATCAATGATTGGACTTGTTCCTCTGACAGGCACCCCGCTTCCTTTTATTAGTTATGGTGGATCTCATATGGTTTCAGAATTAATATCTCTTGGCATCATATTAAACATTTCTAAAAACGCTGTATAATAAGAAATATGGATAAAAAAATGAAAATTTTGTTTACCGGAGGCGGAAGCGGGGGACATATTACCCCGATAATTGCGATAGTAAGGGAAATTAAAAAAATTATGCCGCTGGATACAGAGCTTTTATATGTCGGACCTAGGGAAAAATGGGCTTCTTTATTTTTAACGCAAGAAGATATTAGGGTAAAACAAATACTAAGTGGAAAAATAAGAAGGTATTTTACATTAAAAGCCATATTACTAAATACACTGGATTTATTTAAACTTTTCTTAGGTTTTTTCCAGGCATTTTTTATCATTTTCCTTGAAAATCCTGATTTAGTTTTTAGTAAGGGCGGGTACGGTTCAATCTCAATTGTTTTCTGCGCTAAAATTTTTCAGATACCTATTTTTCTACATGAATCTGATGTTTATCCTGGGTTAGCGAATCAAGTTGCCTCTAAATTTGCCACAAAAATTTTTACTTCTTTCCCTAAAACACAATATTTCTCCGCAGAAAAAATAATTATCGCTGGCAACCCAATTAGAAAAGAAATTCTAAAGGGTTCAGAAGAACAAGACAGAAAAAAACTAAATTTAACAGGAGAAAAACCAGTTCTCTTTGTTTATGGTGGCTCCTTGGGCTCTCAGCGCATTAATGATCTTATACTCCTTATTCTGCCTGAGCTTCTTAAGGAATTTGAAGTTATCCACCAATGTGGTATTAAAAACTTCAAAGATGTTAAGGCAGAATCACAGATGGTTATGCCGGATGAATTAAAAAAATATTATCATGTTTTTGGATTTCTCAAAGAACTTGAATTAAAAGAAGTCTATTTTGTATCAGATATTATTCTGAGCAGAGCAGGTTCAGGCACTATTTTTGAAATAGCTGCCTTGGGCAAGCCAAGTATTTTAGTCCCATTGCCAGAATCAGCGCAAAATCATCAACTCAGAAACGCTTATGCCTTTGCACAAAATGGAGCTTCACTGGTAATTGAAGAGAAAAATTTTAACCCACAATTCTTTTTAGAAAAACTGCGATTTCTAATTTCACAACCAGAAAAGGATTTGGAAAAAATGAGTATGGAAGCACAAAAGTTTTCCAGACCAAACGCAGCCAAAGCAATTGCCAATTATTTGATCAAATATTTGCTAATTTAGCAATAGAACTTTCAATATTCCAATCTATGGCAAAAAGTGTTTAACATTCTATGTTGAATACTTTTTTTGATTGAAATTTACCCTTGATTCTTGACAGAAAAAGCAAAATGTTCCAGAATATAGTAAATGGACAAAGAATTTTCTGATTTAAAACAAGAAATAGGGGATGTGGTTCGAACACGGGTAGCTCCTTCTCCAACCGGGTATTTTCATATTGCAACCGCAAGGACAGCCCTTTTTAACTATATTTTCGCTAAACAGAACAATGGCAAATTTATTTTAAGAATAGAGGATACTGACTTAGAAAGATCTAAAAAAGAATATAAAGAAGATATTTTAGAAAATTTCCAATGGTTGGGCATAAAATGGGATGAAGGTCCAATTGTTGGAGGAGACTATGGTCCTTATTTCCAAAGTCAAAGATTAGATATCTATAAAAAATATTTATCTAAGTTATTAAAGCAAGATAGGGCATATTATTGTTTCTGCTCCAAAGAAGATTTAGAGACACAAAGGCAATATATGATGAGTATTGGACGCCCGCCAATATATAACGGCAAATGTGGCAATTTAATACCTGCAGAAGTTGAAGAATATTTAGCGCAAGGCAAAAAATCAATTATTAGATTTAGGACTCTCTCTCGAAGTATTGTTTTTAAAGACCTTATTCGAGGAAATATAGAATTTAACACCAATTTAATTGGTGATTTTGCCATTGCTAAAGACTTGGACACCCCTCTTTATAACTTTGCATGCGCTGTTGATGATTTTGAAATGAAAATTTCGCATGTTATACGAGGAGAAGACCATATATCTAATACTCCTAAACAAATTCTTATTCAAAAAGCATTAGAATTTCCTACGCCAAAATACGCACACCTGCCGATTATTCTTGCACCAGACAAGACAAAACTCTCTAAAAGACATGGCTCTGTTTCAATAAAGGATTTCAAGGCAGATGGATATTTATCTGAGACATTAATCAATTTCATGGCTTTTCTTGGATGGAACCCGGGAACAGAGCAAGAGATTTTTTCTTTAAATAGATTAATTAAAGAGTTTTCTTTTAAAAGAATTAAAAAAAGTGGTTCTGCATTTAATAATAAGCGTCTTGATTATCTTAATGGGTTTTATATTAGACAGAAACCATTAAAAGACTTGACCAATCTATGTGTGCCTTACTTGGTTCACGCGGGTCTTCTTGAATTTAAAAGTGATGATAAGATAGAAGTAAAAGAGACCAGTCAGATAATAGATTTTAATGTTCTGGAAAAAATTATTTCCCTTTACGCCAAAAGATTAAAAAAGCTTTCAGAAGTTTCAGATTTAATAGATTTTTTCTTTAAAAAAGAAATAGAATATGATAAATTGCTTTTCCAATGGAAAGATGCTTCTTTCAGCCAAACCCTGACCGCCCTTGACAAGTGCGAAGAAATAGTTTCTAATGCCAAGATTGAGTGGACAGAAAAAAATTTAAAAAACATTTTATTGTCAGCAGCAGTGGACTTTGGAAACTCACTAAACAAAGCAGGGGATAGGGGTTATCTCTTATGGCCATTAAGAATCGCTTTAACCGGAAAAAGGGCATCAGCAGAGCCCTTTGCAATTGCTGAGATATTAGGAAAAGAGCAAACTTTAGTAAGAATAAAAAAAGCAAAAGAAAACATAAACAGTTAAATAATCAAAAACATGATAAAACCAAAAAAATACCTATGTTTTTTATTACTTATATCCATCCTGCCTAATTTAGCTATGGCTCAGGACCAAAAAACAAACGAAAAGCCAATTGAATTGCCTAAAGATATTCAAGGAGCTAAAGAATTTTTAAAGAACTTTGTTGCCTTTCTGCCAGAAGCTATTAAAAATGCATGGGAGCAGACATTAACTTTTTGGGTAAAACTTTTTGAGAAAATCAAAACTTTTTGGGCATCATCCCTAGAAGAAAAGATAAGAGAAGTTAATGTTATAAAATTTATTACTCAAGAATTTAAAAATAAATATTCTTCATTTAACGAAGAATTAAAAAAAGAGATACAAGGAACGAAACAAGATATACTTATGTTGATAGAAAATATAAGAAATTAGAAAAACCTTAAAAATAGCGCCCTAAATATCAAAGAGAGGGGTTGACAGCCCTTTTTGTATTGTTTAATATGGAAGTAGGTATAATATCTCTTACACTTAGTTTTATGAAAAGCAAAACCAATAAGAAGAAAAAGCAGCTCTCCCCTAACATTACTCTTCCTTTGTTTGACGATTTTTTATTAAACCTCCAAACAAATAATTATTCCAAAGAAACTCTTTATAATTATGAAAGGGATTTAAGTGTTTTTGAGTCATTTCTTTGCGATATTAAGATTGTTTTTAATAAAATTGATAAAAAAACCCTTCTCAACTATAAAGCATATCTTATCTCGCAGGATCGTAAAACAACAGCAAAACAGCAATCTAAGAAAAAACTTAGTAGTTATTCAATAAATCGAATGCTTTCAGTCCTACGTTCTTATTTTAAATACCTTGTAGATATGGACTACAATGTCCCAATATCCCCTGATTCCATAAAACTCATTAAAACAGAAAAAAAACATGCCAGAGTGGCTGAATTTAAAGAAATAGTTAAACTTATTGAATCACCGTCAATATTTGAAAAAAATAAAAAGATTGGACTGCGTAATAGAGCTATAATGGAAACATTTTTTTCCACAGGAATGAGAATTTCCGAGTTAATAGGACTTAGAATGGATAGAATTGATAAACAAGGGAAAATTTTTATCCAAGGCAAGGGGAAAAAAGAACGTTTTGTTTATTTGACAGAGCGCGCGCAAAAACATCTTGATAACTATTTAAAAATTCGCAAAAACACCAGGTCACCTTATGTATTTATCCCCTATCGCGGACAAAATAGCTCTGAAAAAAACAAAAAATTGTCAGCGTCCTATATACAACGAAAAATCAAGCAATACCGCCAATTTCTGAACTTAAATATTCCTGTTTCAGCTCATGGCATACGTCATGCATTTGCCACATATTTAGCTGAAAATGGCGCAAATCCTGTAGCAATACAAATTCTATTAGGGCATGAGTCACTAGACACAACTACTCGTTATGTCCATGCATCTGACCGTTATGCCCATAAAATCCATGGTAAGTATCATCCCTTGAAAGAATGATTTTAGACGCCAATGAACTGTATCGAAGGCTTCTGCTGGTAAGTAGCAGTTAAATAGCCAACAGCAAAAGAAAGTAAAGACACAAGGATAATTAAGCAAAAAATTAAGATTTCCTGCTTATACCTCTTGAAAAAATGTTTTATCCTTGATAACATATTAATATAAGATAAATATTGCTTTAAAAATATGGCAAAAACTAAGTCAAAAAGAGGCGGAAACGAAAGCATGCATACAAGGCCTAAATACTTAGGCGTTAAGCTTTATTCTGGACAGAAAGTTAAGCTTGGACAAATCATTGTAAGGCAAAGGGGCACAAAGATTAAAGCTGGTAAAAATGTCAAAAAGGGCCACGATCATACACTTTACGCCTTAGAAACAGGTATTGTTGATTTTGTTACAAAGAAAATACAGGGTTTTAACAATTCTAGGAAAAAAAGAAAAATTGTTAATGTGATTTCTGAGTAATCACTCCCCTGTTTTTTAATGCCGTCTCAATAAAGGATTTAAACAAAGGATGCGGATGTAATGGCCGCGACTTAAACTCAGGATGAAATTGCGTTCCTACAAAAAAGGGATGCTTTTTTATTTCTACAATTTCCACCAATCCCCTCTCCTGATTAATGCCTGCCATTACCATCCCATTTTTTCTTAAAATATCCCTGTATTTATTATCTAATTCATAGCGATGACGATGTCGTTCAGATATTTTTTCAGTTTTATACGCATTCCAGCTTATAGTATCTCTTTTTAATATGCAATCATAAGCGCCCAAACGCATTGACGCACCATATTTTTTTTCTTCTAAAAGTTTTTTTTGCTCTGGCATAATATTTATTACCGGATATTCGCAAGTCGGCAAAAACTCTATTGAATGTGCATTCTTTATTCCACAGACATTGCGGGCAAATTCAACTACTGCTAATTGCATGCCTAAACATAAACCAAAAAAAGGAATCATATTTTCACGGCAGAATTCAATAGCATTGATTTTCCCTTCAATTCCTCTTTTTCCAAATCCACCAGGAACAATAACACCATCGCATTTAAGCAAATCATTCAATTTTTCTGGATCTTTTTCAAAATCTTCTGCTGAAAACCAAGAAAATATGGGCTCTCTCTCAAGGCTCCACGCAGCATGTTTGATTGCCTCTATTACAGAGATATAGGAATCTTGCAATATAAATTTCCCTGTTTCAAAATATTTGCCCACTAATCCAATTTTTATCGGCTCTTTTTCTTTTTTTATTACCTTCACTAACTTTTCCCATTTCCCAGAGGATACTTTCGTTTTATCAGATAAGTTGAATTTTTTTAAGATCTTATCTCCTAAGTTGTCTTTTTTGAAATTTATTGGAATCTCATAGATAATATCCACATCTGGCGCTGAAATTACATTTTCCTTTAAAACATTGCAAGATATTGAAATTTTTTGTTTTCGTAATTCATCTAAGGCAATAGCTGAGCGACCAAGAATAATATCTGCTTGAATGCCAGCCATATTTAACCATTTTACAGCTTGCTGTGTTGGTTTTGTTTTCATCTCGCCTACTTTAGAAGGGATAGGAAGATAAGTCACTATAATAAAAAGAACTCTATCGGATCTTTCCAGTTTTATTCTCCTTGCGGCCTCCAAAAAAAGCGTGTTTTGGTATTCTCCAACTGTCCCGCCTATTTCTATTAAAATAAAATCTGCGTTGTTTTTTTCACCAGCTTTCTTAATTCTATGGATAACTTCATTTGGAATATGCGGCACTACTTCAACACACTTACCCTTATATCCCAAATTTCTTTCGCGTTCAATAACTGCTTGATAAACTCTACCAGTGGTAATATAGTTATCTGTACTTAGATCTTGCTCTAAAAACCGTTCATAATTGCTAATATCTTGGTCACATTCGGTTCCATCATCAGTAACAAAGACCTCTCCATGTTCAATGGGATTCATTGTGCCCGCATCTATGTTAACATACGGATCAATTTTAATCGCAGTTACACTAAAACCCCTGTCTTTTAGTATTCTACCAATAGAGGCATTGGCAATTCCTTTGCCAATACCAGACATCACACCACCAACAACAAAAATATAATATGGATTATATGAGTTTTTATGCAACTTATCCATATTTTTAAGACTCTTTGTCAGTAATAAAGACAATAATCTCTGCTTCTAATCCATGAGGAAAGTTAATTTTAACCTGATGTTCCCCCATCTCTTTTATTGGTGCTTCAAGTGATATTTGGGACTTTTTAATCTGAAAACCCTTTTGTTTTAAGACATTAGCGATTTGAATTGATGAAACAGAGCCAAAAACCTTGCCTTTATCATTCACTTTAGCAGGTATGCTTAACTCTAATCCATCAATTTTAGAAACTAATTTTTGGATTGATATTAATTCTTGTTCTGTTTTTACTAATTCTACTTGCCCTCTCTGTTTAAGTTCTTTTAGGTTATCTTCTGTTGCCGCTGTGGCCAATCCACGTGGAATAAGAAAATTTCGCGCAAATCCCTCTGCAACATTTTTTATCTCACCCTTTTGCGCCACATCTTTGACGTCTTGTAAAAAGATAACTTTCATAGTTCTTATTCTAATTCACTAAGAATTTCGAGGGCTTTTTCTAATTGCGGATCAAGACCATTTTCATAGTCCTGCTCTGTAAATTCAATTTTAATATCTGGCTCTAATCCAATCCCGTTGATTGTATCGCCATTAGGAGTAAGCCACTTTGCCACGGTTACTTTCAGAGATGAACCGTCACTTAAATTTTCCAATTGCTGAACAGAGCCCTTACCAAAAGAATCTTCTCCAATAAGACTAATCCCACGATTATCCCGTAGAGCGCCTGCTAAAATTTCAGAAGCGGAAGCAGACCCCTGATTTATCAGGATGACCACAGGATAATTTAGTAAAACAGGATTTGTTTCCGCCAAATATTCTACTTTATCATTAATTGAATCCTCTATTACAACTACCTCCCCTCTCTCTAAAAAGAAACCTGCGATATCAACAGCTATTTCTAAATAACCACCTGGATTATTTCTTAAATCCAAAACAATCTTTTTTGCGTTTGAACCTAAAACTTGTGTGGCTATTTTAATAAAATCAAATCCCGTTTTTTCGGAAAATTGATATATTTTTATATATGCAATATCATTATCCATCATTTCCCATTTTAAAGAAGGAACTTCAATTGTATCTCTAATAATTTCAATATCTTTTGGCATATCCCAACCATCTCTAAAAATAGTTAAAAGAGCCGCGGTACCCTTCTCGCCCCTTATCATGTTCACTGCCTGGTCTATGGTAATTTCTGAAGTCGAGACATCGCTTACTTTAAGGATTTTATCGCCAGCTCTCAACCCAGCACGGTCTGCTGGAGTACCTTCTAATGGAGCAATTATCTGTAATGTACCGTTCCTAATACCAATTTCCATACCAACACCTTCGAATCTGCCGGAGATATCCTCTAGAAATTTATCTGTGTCATTTGGTTTCATGAAAATAGTATAGGGATCGTCCAATGAACTTACCATTCCGCTAATAGCGCCATACATAATATCTTTTTCATTTATTTTCCCTGGTTCAACATATTTCTCTTTCAATTTCTGAAATGTCTCCCAAAAAAGAGAAAAATTTATCTGGCTGGGCTGACATATTTCACAAAAAATACTTTCTTCGCCAAAATAAAAGCCAGTAAAAAATGTAAAAATTACTAATCCGCTAATAGCAAAAATACTGAATAAGCTTTTTAAACCTTTTGTTTTTCGCTTTGTATTCTTTTTAATATTATATTCCATAAACTAATTCATCTGTTTCATATTCTAACAAAACTTTAAGCAAAAGAAAAGAGGCATCCGATATTCTGGATGCCTCCTGCGTTTTTGATTTTGCATTTGCGCTTTACGCATTATGCCTTATTCTGGCATTTTGCGTTCCGCGTCAAACACCTGCTGTTCCTGTCCGCCAAGACAAGAACCCTCCTTTTTTCCCTATGAAAAAGCAGAAATAATTTCTTGTTTAGATTCTTTGCAAAGAATCCTCGGAGCTTACCGTTCAAAGACGGGTTACCGGTTCGGCCATTCATGACTGGCCATACTCACCTGGAAGATGAAACCAGGGTTATGCGCTGCTAACGCATAATTTTTACTCAAACAAAGAAAAAGAGGTGCGCGATATTTAACGTTTTACACTCACGCTAAATCTCAACGCAAGATAATCTCTTTTTTCCGCCTGGAACATCGGCTTTCAAAAAGAATTATCCTCTTTTTGCGCAGTGGTACTACTACAACCTAACACATCTGCGCCTGTGTTGAGTGTTGTTTGGTAAGCGGCAAATAAACTTCGTTTGCCGCCGCAAACCCCAAAGAACTTGGCTTTTTCTATTATAACATAGTAGCCAACTATGATATATGCGTGCTTGGTTTTTAGCCCAGCTTAGCACGCAAGACTAGGTATTTGGTGCAACGCCTTTACGGCGTCGCGGAAACGATAACCAACACCTGACCCACCCCGATCAATCCGGGATCAGCCAGATTGTTGGTTGATGCCATTCCGTCTCGGAACTGAGTCCAATCCAGACCAGTCCCGTCTTCACCACCCAGCGACTCCCAGATAGACCATAGGGAGTCGCCTGCGACTACGGTGTAGTCGCTGGGGGTTATTTCGGACTCAGCAATGGCAAGCATTGCTGCACCAGCCGTTTCCTGAGCCAACTCAGCAGAGGTTTTGGCTTCATCAGCCATAACCTTAGCTTCGTCCGCGGTGGTCTGAGCCACATCGGCAGTGGATTTGGCTAAATTGGCCATACCCAATGCCTCATCGGCCGATACCTGCGCATTGTCGGCGGTGGCTTGCGCCTTACCGGCCAGGCCCTCAGCACGATTTGCCACAAACTCAGCATTTCCAGCTGAGACCTGCACCAAATTAGCTGCAACTTTTGCCTCGCTGGCTAAGGTTTTGGCCTCATCGGCCGAGACCTGCGCGGCAACAACGGCAGCTTGCGCAGCCGCCAAATCTCTTTTCAACACCTGAATGTCAACCCAGGCGTTGAAGAAAAAACAAACGAGCGTGAAGACAACCAACAAAGCTCCCACTCCCACCAACACTTTCCGCAACATTTTTTATACCTCCCTTAGGTATATGTACGCCATTTGTTCAAAATTTTTATTCCAGTTTCTTTTTATAGTTTCCAGATGGGCTAAGCCCAAGTATTATTCCTATCAGGATTTTAACCCTTTTAGATACTTGCAAGAATTCGAATCTTGCTCCTAAAAAACCAAAACAAAAACTAAGAGTTCATGGCTATTCAATTATCAAAGAGCTACACAATTATAGCCCTCCTTGTTAAGGATAATAACAAAAAAAGTTGCTTTTGTCAAATAAAAAGCGTTTAACTTACGAGCTTGTACATTCTTGCTTGAAAATGTAAAACAAAGTAGTGCCCCCGCCCCGACTCGAACGGGGAACCAGCTCCTTAAAAGGGAGATGCTCTACCAAATTGAGCTACGAGGGCTGTTTTTACAATACACTAAAGACCTTGTTTTTTCAACTCCTGAATAAGTTGTTTTTGTTTTT
>Ga0268282_1000256_pt1 | contig 29952 bp, 31 predicted proteins | sample saktaG_12_FD_190133 | JGI IMG/M metagenome (GOLD analysis project Ga0268282, IMG submission 190133) | Saline water microbial communities from Sakinaw Lake, British Columbia, Canada - sak_2011_5_24_120m | ecosystem: Environmental > Aquatic > Non-marine Saline and Alkaline > Saline ...
GATTCTCCAACATCCCCTGCAACAGCAAAAGAAACGGCAGGAACGAGGAGGAGGGAGGATATTATAAACATTGCTATCAAATTTTTTATGTTTTTCTTCATATTATTTGTTAGACTAATTAACACGAACAAGAACAAATGCACACTAATCACGAATTCGTGATTCGTGTTTATTCGTTCTACATTAGTGTCAATTCGTTCTACTTACAAACAATAGTAAACCATATACCATCTAACGCCGTTATCCCCGCAATAGCCATAACCGTATTAACCATTAGCCATGCAAAGAATATAGCACCCATTCCAATAACTGCATCTTTCAAAAGTTTTTTTGCCTTTTCTGTAAGGCTTGGATTTGCACCTGCAAACATATACATAACTCCAGCAACAAGTACTGTCAGCATCGCTAAGGAAACAGAAACTGTAGTCAACCAATCCAGAGCTCCTTTTATCATTCTAAATCCATCACATAGCGTACATGAACATATCCCATCCTGACATTCACCTGTGCAATATGAACTTACACCAGTCCACGCGGCGGATGCGTAAGTGGGGATTGCCAATGCTAATAAAACTGTCATAGAAATTAATAGCGATATTCCGATAGATTTAATTCTACGAATCATGAATTATGAATTATGAATTATGATCTTCATCTAATAAATGTTTTTGTTTTTTTAATTAAACCTTGTAGAAGTTGATGAACTATGTTCGCTTGCCCCGCTAAATCATTAAAAGATTTTTCTGTAATATACTCAATATCTTTTGCGATTATTATCTGATTTTTCAGTTCCGTTAATGAACCATGCGAGTGGTAATAAAACTGAGCTTTTTCTCTATATGATTGTCTACCAAATCCTTCGGCAACATTAGAAGTAATAGAAACCGCAGCTCTTCGCATCTGACTTGTCAACCCAAACATTTCTTCTTTTGGAAATTTTTGTGAAATTTTGTAAATATCTATTACTAATTGATGTCCTTCCTTCCACACGTTCAGATCGGTAAAGCTTCTTATTTTTTCGTCATTCATAATTCATGATTCGTTATTCATAATTCATCGTCCCATCGTCTGCGTCACCCGACTTTCTGCATACTTCATTGCTTCAGAATAAGTTTTTGATTTGCGATTTACATCGTCTATCATGTTCATAAAAATTTCATCAACAGCATCATTGTCTTTCTGATACCAGCTACGCGATGTCAAAATTTGTGAGGCAAATACTTTCAAAATAGGATCTTCCGCTTGAGATAAAACTAAATCTTTTCTCGCAGTGGGAACCTTGGCAACATCAAGATATTTTACAACTTCTTTTTTGGATGTCATAAATTTGATAAAATCCCATGAAACATTTGGGCTGGAAGAATTTCTGGAAACAACAAATGTCCAATAGTTCGCATAATTTACACTCATACTACTTCCCTTAATTTGAGGACACTCTGATATTGCAAAATTAAGATGCGGAGATCTTTTTCTAATTTCATCCGCATGGTAGCTATATCCCAACATCATCGCGGACTTTCCTTGAACAAAATTATCAAGAGATTCTGCCATTGAAGAATTCCATGTGTATGTTTCTTTTGAAGAATCGGCAAACGCTGTGTAGAATTTTAGAGCATCTACCCCCGGAGAAAAGACTTCATCCCCCGATTCAATATTTTGCGCGAATGTCGCTTTTGTCTTGTCATAATTGACCATTGGCGTCCCGCTTTGCATCATTAGCAGTGACAAAATATCTGTCGCCCCATCTATATTTCGCCCTGTTCCCAACGATATTCCAGCTTGCGTAATTCTCCCTGATGCTTCTATTTTTCGTAATTTTGAAATAGAATCTTTCAATGCCGTCCATGTTCGTGGTGATTGAGGGATACCAGCATTGTTGAGAATATCTTTATTGTAATACAAAGCCAAGGTGTCCACGCTCAAAGGCAATCCGTAAATAGCATCTCCGTTATCATAGGCTACAACATCCACAAAATCTTCTTGCGTATCAGCCATACTCATCAAAGGCATCGGATTGGAAATCTCTTGAGCAAGTGGAACCGTCGCTGGCATTGGGATAATTTTATTTTTATATCTCCCAAGCCAACTATTTCCTATTAAAAAGATGTCCGGGCCAACTCCTTCTGCCATTGAATTAATAATCAAATCCTCATATCCTTGAGATGTTTTCTTGTAATAATTGATCGTCACATTTTCATGTAAAGTTTTGTAGTCATTAATAATTGCATTCAAAGAATCTGAATCATCCCAAACCCCCCATATCTCAATCTGAACAAGATCCGCCTTCACCTGCGGAGTACGACAAATAGCACCGGGGAGGAAGACCAGTGCAAAAAGCAGAGAAAATACTGTGATAATTTTTATAAGATTTTTTTTCATGTTTATCTAAACAAATAATCAACTAAATTTCAAAGTTCAAATTAAAAATACCAAAGAAATTCAAAATATCAAATATCAAATTAGCAATATTTTTTTAATTTAGTCTTTGACATTCCTTTTTAATTTTTAATTTGGATTTTTTAATTTATCAAATACCATCCCATAGTGGTAACGGTCTGTTTCAACTTCTCCAATTTGTTTCAACCCAATTTCTTGTGTAAGTTTTAGAACATGTTCTTTTTCTACTCTTGTTCCCTCGTTTGGTCCTATCGGTATTCCTGCAGTTTCCCATTCAATAAATACCAACCTTCCACTCGGAGCCAAGATACGATAGGCTTCACTTAAAATTTCTTTGTGTTTTTGAGATTGAAATAAGACAGTTTTTAGGATGACTAAACTTACTTGATTATCCTGAATGTTGGATCCTCCATAAACCTCTAAATCCCCTCTCAATGTTTTAACAACATCTTCCAGCCCCTCAATTTTAACTTTTGTTTCAACAGATTCCAACGCACTTTCCATGCAATCCACTGCATAAACCTTCCCTTTATCTCCAACAATTTTTGCTGCAACAATAGTAAAATACCCCGCCCCACAGCCAAGGTCTGCAATTCTCATCCCCTCCACCGCCCCCGCATCCTTCAATATTTTCATCGGAGACATGAAACGATCTTTATTTTGATTTTCCATACTTCGTAATTTTTATTGTTTTTGTGTTATTTGAAAGTAACCAACGCAAACCACGAATGAATCATGAATATTGAATTACGAATCATGAATTAAGTTACAACGAACTCGTCCGTATTCATAATTCATAATTCTTGATTCATAATTCAACTACGTCCGCGTAGCCGACGCCACCCTGTCTCCACTCGCCATCTTCATCACTCTTACTCCTTGCGTTGCTCGTCCTAATTTGGAAATACTATTGATCGCAAGACGGATTACTTGTCCTTTGCGAGAAATTACAATTAAATCTTCTTCTTCCGCATCTTTATCTATTATAGCAGAAAATATCAATTTGCCAGTTTTTGTTGTGATGTTTACTGTTTTAATTCCACTCCCTCCCCTTTTCTGCACTTTGTATAATTCTAACGCTGATCTCTTCCCGTATCCATTTTCAGTTAAGACTAACACATCTAATTTCTTCCTATCTTCTTTGCTTCCAATAATCATACATGCGCCCACAACACTATCTCCAGATTTCAGTCTAATCCCCCGCACTCCAATTGCAGATCTACCCATTGAACGTATGTCTGTTTCTTTACATCTAATCGCCTGCCCATCTTTCGTTGATATCATAATTTCATCCTTACCACTCGTAAGGCGAACCCATCCAAGCTCATCTCCTTTGTTTAGACTGATCGCAATTAGTCCAGACCTTCGGACATTCGCAAAATCTTCAAGTGGAGTTCTTTTTACAACTCCCACTTTCGTAATCATGACTAAATATCCAGAATCGCTATATACAAAATTATCTCCCTTTGTCTTAATAGCCAATACAACAGTCACTTTTTCATCTGGAGCCATCTGCAAAAAGTTCACAATTGGACTTCCTTTCGCTGTTCGTGAAGCGACAGGAGTTTCGTATGCTTTGATCTGAAAAACTCTCCCTCTGTTTGTAAAGAAAAGAAGGACATCGTGCGTTTCAGCAACCAGCATATGATCAACAACATCTTCTTCTTTTGGAGTCATCCCAATCACTCCCTTCCCTCCCCTTTTCTGCACTTTGTATGTTTCAGGATTTAATCTTTTGATGTATCCACTATTTGTTAAAGTAATAACAGTTTCTTCATTCGGAATCAAATCTTCTCTTGCAAATTCTCCAACAGCATTAGCAAAAATCTTTGTCTGTCGTGGACGGGCAAATCTATTTTTAATATCTATCAATTCATCTTTAATAATTTTGAGAATTTTTTTAGGATCTTTTAATATATCTTCTAATTTCTTAATTAGAGCCATTTTTTCTTTCAACTCATCCTCAATTTTTTTCTGTTCCAAGCCAGCAAGAGTTTGCAATCTCATTTCAAGGATGGCTGTTGACTGTTTGTCAGAAAGACCAAATTTTTTCATCAAATTTTTATGAGCAACTTCTTTGGTTTCTGATTTTTTGATGGTCGCTATAACCTCATCAATATGATCAAGGGCTTTTTTTAGTCCTTCCAGAATATGCGCTCTATCTTTAGCTTTATTCAAATCAAACTGCGTTCGTCTTGTGACGATTTCTTTTCTGTGAGCGATATAGTATTCCAACATCGCTTTCAGATTAAGAACTTTCGGCTGAATCCCATCAACCAAAGCAAGCATATTTGGATGAAAAGTTTTTTGAAGATCTGTATATTTATACAGTTTATTAAGAGCTTTGTTTGGATAAGCATCTTGCTTCAATTCAATTACTACTCGCACACCATCTTTATCTGACTCATCTCTCAAATCTCTAATTTCCTCTATCTTTTTTTCTTTAACCAAATTAGCAATTTTTTCTAGCAATGTCGCCTTGTTTGTTCTGAAAGTCATTTCAGAAACCACGATCTGGAATTTACCCTCTTTTGGTTCTTGAATTTCAACTTTCGCCCTACTTATAATTTTCCCTCTACCTGTCGCAAATGTTTGTAAAATTTCATTCTTGTCAAAGATGGATCCACCTGTTGGAAAATCTGGGCCCTGAACAAATTGTGTTAAGTCTTCAACAGTCGCATCTGGATTGTCCGCAAGGTGCACTGTCGCATCAATCACTTCTCCCAAATTATGAGGAAGGATATCTGTCGCCAATCCAACTGCAATCCCCATCGTCCCATTAACAAGCAACTGCGGAAAAGCAGCAGGCAAAACGGTTGGCTCTTGTCTCGTCCCATCATAATTGTCCACAAAATCCACAGTTTCTTTTTCAATATCTTTCATCATCTCTTCAGTAATCAACATCATCTTCGCCTCTGTATATCTCATCGCAGCAGCAGAATCTCCATCCATTGATCCAAAGTTTCCCTGTCCATTTACAAGCGGATGGAGCATCTTAAAATCCTGTGCAAGATTAACCATGGATTCATAAACAGCCGCGTCTGAATGTGGGTGATATTTTCCAAGAACTTCCCCAACTACAGTCGCTGACTTTCTGAATTTTGCAGATGGTCGCAAACCCAATTTATCCATCGCATAAAGAATCCTCCGATGTACAGGTTTCAATCCATCCCTAATATCCGGCAAGGCACGCGAAACAATCACACTCAACGCATAATCCAGGTATGATTCCTTCATCTCCTCCGTTATTTTTCTATCCTTTATTTGTCCAATATCCATATCAAATTCTAATCCTCATCTACTGGTAATCTATTGTATTTAATTTCATCCTCCTCTGCCTTACCCGCCATAGCTTCCACAGAAGCGACGGCTGGGTCATCCATCCCTTCAGCATTCGCGAGTTCCTTATCTATCATCTGTTCAGTTATATCATCGCCAATCGGACTTTCTGACTTTATGGACTTTTGACTTTCTAACTGTGTCACCGACGCCTTCAGTCCTTCCATCATCCCAGTATCAAGTGGCTGATTCAAAACTGCTTTGTATGATTCTATAGACAATGACCAAATAGCCAATGACATCACCACACTAACAGCAACAACACTCCAAAGAATTTTCTCCTTCGTCCTATCCGAACTACCCTGAAGTTTTTTAATAAAATCGTTAATCATAATTACGCTTGTAACTTGTAACTTGTAACTTGTAACCCATGAGTTATGAGTTATGAGTTATGAGTTATGAGTTATGAGTTATGAGTTAAAATGTAAACCTCATTATCTCCTTCTGGCAACATTTTCTTCTTCAGTGTCACTTTAGCAACATTCATGTTCTCTTTTTTGCATCCAATTTCTTTCGCAAATGTATCAACTTTAGCTAATTCTTTCATTTTTAATCCATCTATTTGATAATGCATCGGAATAATCACTCGTGGCTCAATCTGCCCAATCACATTTAACGCTTCGTCCGCATTTATCGTATATGTCCCACCAATCGGAATAAACAAGACATCAATATCTCCCAATGCCTCAATCTGATCATTTGTAAGTTTCGCTCCCTGATCTCCCAAATGACATACTCTCATCCCTTCCATTTCTATGACATAAATAGTGTTATCATCACTCACCTCGCCCGCCGTAGCTTTAGCGGAGGCTGGGTCTTCAGTATTTTCCCCATGTGTTGATGGAATACCGATAACGCTTATTCCTTTCAAAGAATATTCTCCCGGACCATCAATCACGAAAGGATCTCCTTTAATCACACCGATATTGTTATGGTCATCATGATCATGACTGATCGTGATGATATCCGCCTGTCCTGTTGGCGGTTTTAATCCAATATCCTTTGAAAACGGGTCTGTCACAACAACCAATTCCCCGCTCTGGATACGAAAACAACTTTGTCCATACCATGTAATAATCATACTATAATAATAGCATAAAACAAAAATAAAAACTACATTTCCAAACTGGTGGAAATATGGTTTTTACGTAAAATCTTATTTCATTCCCTCCTTCCCTCCTTTTTACCTGTTAATCTTGAAATATACGTTGTTTTCAACGGATATTTCAATGATATTATAATATTTAATATCGTTGTAAAGAAAATTTTACCCATTTACCCCCTCCTTTATCTTTGGGTTATCATCAAATTTTCAAAAAACTAAAAACATCTTTCAACCCCTTACCCTGTCATTGCGAGGGACGAAGCAACCTCGTAACTATACTGTCTTGAACTGTGATTAGACTGATTAAATGATTAACTATGATACAACGACGACGTTACCGTCGTAATCATAGTCTATCATTCAAATCATTAAAATCAGAGTTCAGACAACGTCAATTCGTTCTATATTGTCCTTTTTCTCTCTTCCTCAATACCAAATACTAACTCATCTTTCTCTTGGATGTCAATACTACTAATTATTTTAATCCCACATTCATTGTCTTCAGAAATTTCTTGAACAACTTGTTTCCCACTTCTTATCTCATTCACTACCCCTGTCCCAACGGAACAAAGATTTTTGTTCCCTACATCATTCCTAAAAACATCTACCACACATCCACTTTTTACCATTCCAGATGTAATTTTTCCTCCAACAACTTGACCCGCTTTGGTCTTGCCAAATAATGCTCGGACTTTCATTTTCCCAATTTCCGTTTTAATAATCTCTGTTCCCAACCATTGAGAGATCACTTCTTTTAGCCCATCCATGAGCTCATAAATTATATTGTAAACACGAACAACAACCCCTTCTCTTTCAGCTGTTTTCTGAACAATCGCATTTGCCCCTACATTAAAACCGAAAATTATAGCGTTTGAGGATTTTGCCATCTGAACATCCTCCTGAGTCAGTCCACCAATTCCACTTTTTGTCACATTGATTTTCACATCCAGAATTGATATTTTGTTCACAAAATCAGTAATTGCCTCTAACGATCCAGGAACATCTGTTTTGAGGATGATGTTAAATTCTTTAGCCTCTCCCGAAAAAGACAGAATCCTATCAGCAGTAAATGGCTTCATCTTCCCAATTCTCATACTTCTTTTGTTGTTAATCAGTTCCGCAATCCTGCTTCTTGAAATTTTTCCTTCAACAGTTAAAACTTCTCCTACCGCTGCAACATTTTTTAGACCCATTATCGCAACTGGAAAAGATGGTCCCGCTTCCTTGATCACGGTTCCCTTAAAATCTGCTAATTTCTTCACTTTACCATGGGTATTTCCAACAATAATCGTATCTCCTTTTTTCAAAACTCCATCCAAAATGATGGCAACAGCGATATTTCCCTTTTTTGGATCTAAACTAGAATCAAGAATAATTCCACGCGCTGGGATATCAAAATTAGCAGTAATTTTTTTCATATCAGCAACCAAAATGATCATTTCTAATAATTCAGAAATGCCGATGTTATCTTTTGCAGAGACCTCTACTACTGGAACATCTCCTCCCCATCCTTCAAGCATAATTTCATGTTCTGCCAATTGCTGTTTCACCTTTTGGATATTAGCATCTGGCTTATCTATTTTGTTTATCGCGACAATCATCGGGACACCAGATTTTTTGATCAATTCAATCGCTTCCACTGTCCTTGGCATCACCCCATCATCCGCCGCTATGATCAGAATAGCAATATCTGTCACATTAACTCCTCTTTGTCGCAATGTCGTGAATGCTTCATGTCCAGGAGTATCCAAAAAAGTGATGACTTCTTTTTTCTTATTTACCTCAATTTCTATCTGACATGCACTAATGTGTTGTGTAATCCCACCTGATTCTCCTTCAGCGATGTTGCTTTTTTTGATGGTATCCAACAATGTGGTTTTCCCATGATCAACATGACCCAGAATTGCAACAATTGGTGGACGTTTCTTTTTCTGTCCATCTTCACTTTCCGCCTCTTGCCCGTCCGTAGCCTTTGGCGAAGGCGGGTCTTTTTCCGCCTTAAAACCGAGCCCCTCTAAAACAATTGAGGCAACATCAAAATCAACCTCTTCGTTGATAGAAGCTGGGATTCCATGTTTTATGAGTTCCGTGATTACTTTGCCGACAGACATATCAAGCTTTAACGCAAGATTACGCACAACAATGTTATTCGGAAGTTTTATGATTTTTAAATTTTCAGACATAATGTGCCGAGAGGCAGAATTGAACTGCCGACACAAGGATTTTCAGTCCTTTGCTCTACCACTGAGCTACCTCGGCAACGTAGTTTATAAAGTCCTTAAAGTCGAAAGTCATAAAGTCCGCTCGTCGTCGTTACGTCGTACTTTTGACTTTATGGACTTTTGACTTTCAGACTGTTGGATGGCTTGCTGTTCCTCCTCCGACAACTGATGTTTGGAGGTTCCGTTTTTGACAGATTTAGCGTAGATTCTTACCCCACTTTCAGTATATAGTGATGAGATTACTATACCGTCTTTATGCGCATTCAGTAGTGCTATTGAAAAACTTTGGTCTCCTCCGATGTCTCTGAAAGGGTTAAATCTAATGACCCCGACGTGTTGGATGCCGTTTAGAGCTACCCCATTATTTTCAATCACCTTTTTTAGCAATTCCCGATTTTTCGCTTCTAAATCTTCTACCCCTTTACTGCAACATACTATCAATTCTTCCAAATTCTTCCCGCTTTTTCCTATACAAAAACTGTCTAATCGTTTTTTGGTTTCAGATAATTGGATTTGTAAATATGCTATCCATACTAAAAAAATAAGAGCTATAGCGCCCAGAAGGATAAAAACGAAATTTTCACCTATAAAACGCATAATTACCTATTATCATAGTTCTTTTAGTGATAGATGTCAAAACTAACTTACCAGTTCAATTGGCATAATTTGATTTTCTCCAACTCTATATTCTTTTACAATACCTTTATAATAAACAAAAACTAATTCTGTTTCAGGATATTTATTTTTAAATAATGCTATTGATTTATCAATTTTAATTTTATCGGCATTTTTCTTTACCTCCATTGCTACTATTCTCCCATCCCCCAAAGAAAGGATAAAATCTATTTCATTTTTCGCTTTGGTTCTCCAATAGTTTACTTTGTAATCGCTCTTAATAAGTTGCTGGTATATTACATTTTCAAGTAAGCTACCTGATTCAGGACGATCATTCAAATAACGAAAATCTTCAGTGATATGATTCAGAAGACCTGTGTCTATAAAATATATTTTTGGATTTTTTACCACTTCTGTTCTTTTGTTTTTAAAAAACGGTCTTATAAAATCACAAATATAAGTTTTATTCAAAAAGTTTAGATATCTTTTAAGCGTTGGATAGCTGACTCCTGATAAATTACATAATTCTCCATAATCAATGAGATTACCCACCTGCAAAGCGAGTCCTTTAATTAAATTAGCTAATTTATAATCGTCCACTAATCCTAATATATTTTTTACTTCTCGCAAAAAATAAGTATTGTAGATATTTTTCAATATCTCCTTTCTTTCCTCGTCATTCTTGGCCAATACTACTCGTGGATATCCTCCCCAAACTATATACTCATCATAGTATTTTTTAATTTGACTTAAGACATCTTCCGATATTATTATTTCATTTCTGTTAATTTTTTTTAAATCTCTTTTTTCCTTTTGGTAAATCTTGAATAAATCTGGATTCTTAAAGCTCAAGATTTCCTCAAAATCAAAAGGATATAAATTAAAAACAAAAATCCGACCTACTAAAAATTTCAAAGCATTCACGGTTAGATCAATAGCTGAAGATCCAGAAATAAACATTTTAACATGATGCAAATCATAAATATATTTTAATATCTTCCCACCATTTTTAGCATACTGGAATTCATCAATAAATATATATTTTTTTCCCTCAACATACAATTTGATAAAATTATCAGTATCTTTTTCAAATAAATTAAGTACTTTCTGATCTTCAAAAGTAAGATAAACAGCATTATTCAAACTGTTATAAATTCTGTTTAATAAGGTAGTTTTTCCACTTCTCCGAGCACCAACTATAGCGATAATCTCTGGACTATCAATATACTTCAAAATGGTACCCTCTAATTTCCGCTCTATATACATAAAATTTGAACCCTTTTGCTAAAATTGAAGTGTCCTTACATAATAGCATAGGCTATAATTAAAGTCAAGTTGAATTGTAGTTATTTTCACTCTATCCCCTCAACAACTAACTTTATAAAGTTAGTCAAAATCCATAAAGTTTATAAAGTTTTAATCCTTTTAATTTTTTGTATTCATTTGATGTAACGCCAAAAGTGGCTTTAGAAATTTCCGCTGTTAAAATTTCGTATTCATTTCGTTCTTTTACCCCCCTTTTTTTCCATTCATCCGTCAGTTCTTCACGAATTGTAATTCCACGCATTCTTTTTTCAATCCAGTCATCTGAATATCCTTTGATTTTATAAATCATTCTAGTTCGTTTAGTCGCAAGTTCTGGATTTTCTATTTCTTGTATCCTTTCGTAACCAACACGAGCCACCATTCATTCTTATAAATAGTCTTGCGAACTTCTTTCTTCTGAAAAATCGCAATTTTTGTTGCAACTTCCGGTTTTTTATTCATAATGTTTATTTTTGTTATATGGTGTATTTCGTAACAAACTAGTAACTTCCATAGAAAATCTTTACTAATTTAGGTAAATCTTCTTTTGTTTTTTCTCCACTGGAGATTTTTTTAATTCGCCGTCAATTGATCATTGATTGTATAGCTGTGCTATTCGTAGCTTCAGCGAAGAATAGTGCCTGGAGCGGGACTCGAACCCGCACGAACTTGCGTTCAAGAGATTTTAAGTCTCTCGTGTATACCAATTTCACCACCCAGGCGGATTCAATTATCAGTTAACAGTTTCCAGTCTTCAGTTACGTCGACGACTACGCTGACAACGCCGTCGCAACTGAAAACTGTTAACTGATAATTGAAAACTGATTATTTGAGGCCAGAAGGGGATTTGCACCCCTGTACACGGTTTTGCAGACCGTTGCGTAGCTCCTCCGCCATCTGGCCATCGTAGTTTATAAAGTCCTTAAAGTCAAAAGTTTATAAAGTCCGCCGCCGCTTCGTTGTCCTTTCTCCTTTAAGGACTTTTGACTTTAGACTTGCTGACACTCTACTCGTTTTCCTCTGCTTTTATTTTCTTGATCAATGTCAAAATTTTAGAAAAATCACCTAACAGTATCGGCCTCATACTTCCATTATACAGCGCCGCTGCGGGATGATAGACAGGAAAGAATACATAATCCCCTAATCCTTCTAAGTTTCGTCTAAACGCTCTTCCATGCGCTTCAGAGATTCTCAGATTTGGTAGAAATCTCCCCATCGCATGCCGTCCCAGCAGAACAATCAATTTGGGTTTTATCGCCGAAACCTGTTGGTTTAACCATCCCCTACATGCTTCTATTTCTTCTATTAAGGGATCTCTATTCTCTGGAGGGCGACATTTAACAACATTGGTAATATACACGTTTTCCCGTTTCAAATCAATGCTCGCCAAAAGCTCCTTTAAAAATTTCCCCGCTGCCCCCACAAATGGTTTTCCCTGCAAATCCTCATTCTTCCCCGGCCCTTCACCAACTATCATAATGTCTGCATTAAAATCCCCTTCCCCGGGGACAACATTAGTACATCCGGATCTGAGATCGCACTGATGACAGTCTATTATTTTTTGTGTTAGGTTATACATATATTTAAGAAACACTCACTGAGAAACAAGATACAAATAAATCTCAAATTTCAAAATCCAAATTTCAAGGCAATTAAAAATATCAAACTATAAATATCTTTTTTATTTTTTATTTGGATTTTGAAATTTTATTCCTGATTTTCTGCAATCACATTCTCCATCTCCGCCACCCTTTCTCCAGAAACATCTTCTACCCAAATAATTTCTGGCACCCAACGGATGTTCATTTTTTTAACAAGTAGATGTTGGAAATATGGAAGTCTCTTTTTTAATTGAGCCATGACTCCCCCTCTTCTATTTTCTGGCAAAACACTAACCCAAACTTTGGCTGATTGCAAATTATTAGATACATTTAATTTGGTCAAAGTCACCAAAATTCCTGATTCTAAATCAAGTTCTTTATATATTATTTTAGAAAGTTCCTCTTTAAGAACTCCTTCCGCTCTTTTGTCTTTTCTACTTTCCATAAATGCATTATAGCAGATATTCTTGCCAAAAAGCAAAAAATGATTTATATTGATACCATTATGAATACACCAGAAGAAAAACAACATGTGATGCACCGTCTCCTCAGTAAAGAGGAAGAAGTTGCCCTTATTCCCAAAGTCAATGACTCTATTGAAGGAATCATCTTTGACATTGGATCTAACGCGATTTATTTGGATTTAGGACGTTTGGGAGCGGGAGTTGTCCGAGGAGAGGAACTACGAACTGGTCTTATTTCCACAAAAGATATGCACATCGGAGACAAGGTGACAGCTGTTGTTGAAGAATTGGATAATGAAAAAGGACTATTGGAATTATCCTTTAGACAGGCTGGTCTTGAAAAAGCGTGGGATGATTTGAAAGAGAAAATGGACAAAAAAGAAACTATTAAAACCATTATTCTTTTTGCGAACAAGGGTGGGTTGATGATTAAAATCAATGGTTTAGATGGATTCTTGCCAGTATCCCAATTGATGCCTGAGCATTATCCCCGAGTTGAAGACAGCGACAAAAACAAAATTCTATCAAAATTAAAAGACTATATTGGGAAAGATTTTTCTGTGAGAGTAATAGACATCAACGCTGATGCTAAAAAATTAATTGTTTCAGAAAAAGCCATTTTTGAAGAAGAGCGTAAAGAAGCACTGGGAGACTTTGGAATTGGAGATATTGTTGAAGGAAAAGTTAGTGGAGTAGTTGATTTTGGAGCATTTATTAAATTCGGGCCAAAAGGGCAGGATATTGATGAAGTCAGCGAAGACAAGAAATTAGAAGGTTTGGTTCATATTTCAGAGCTTGCATGGCAATTGATAGAAAACCCACGAGACATCGTCAAAGAGGGCAATACTGCTAAAGCAAAGATTATCAGTGTGGACAATAACAGAGTTTCTTTAAGCATCAAGGCTCTTGAAGAAGATCCTTGGAAGAGTATTGAAGATAAGTATAAGGTTGGGCAAAAAGTTAAGGGTGTTGTGTTTAGATTAAACCGTTTTGGAGCATTTGTCCGATTAGATGATAATATCCACGGACTTACTCATGTTTCAAAAATTTCAGATGACGCACAGGAATTGGAAATGAATAAAGAATATGGCTTTGAAATCTTGTCTATTGAACCCGCCACCCACAAGATGGGTTTGCGATTATGGAAAGATAAAAAAGACAGTAAAAAGACTTCTTCAGATCTTCCAAAAAAGAACCCTGATGATAAAGCAACCCGCCTTCATCACCCCGCGAGTGATTACGGCGAGGCAAAGAAGGAAAATAAGCAATGAAAAGAACTTATCAACCAAAAAAGATTAAGCGCAAGCGAAGACATGGTTTTCGTGAAAGAATGTCTACCCCGGGTGGTAGGAATGTTCTTGCGCGCAGACGGCAAAAACAAAGAACAAATATATCAGCTTAGTATATGCTTCCAAAACAGCATAGGATAACGAAAAACAAGGAGTTTGCATTAGTTTTTGATCAAGGAAAAAGCTATGCTACAAAGTTTTTAGTCATGAAAGCGGTGCCAAGTGAAAACATCAGCCGTTTTGGTTTTATTGTGAGTACTAAAGTTTCTAAGAGAGCGTATTACAGAGGAAAAATAAAGAAATGGCTGAGGGAATCGGCAAGAGAATTTATAAAGAGAGATATTGATGTTTTTTTTGACATAATCATTGTGGCGCGCAAAGAAAGTATGGATGCTAATTTTCAGCTTATACAGAATGATTTTAAGTTTTTAATATCCAAGATTATTTGTTTCTATGAAAAAAATAATCACTAAATTAATTAAATTTTATCAGCGAACGATCTCACCTGATCACAGTTTTGTGGGGAAACTTTTTCCGCGACATGGTTGTATATTTTATCCCAGTTGCTCTCAATATACAATTGACGCGATAGAAAAATTCGGAGTCATCAAAGGAATTTTTCTAGGAATAAAAAGAGTTTGCAGGTGCCATCCATTCAATGAGGGAGGAATTGACCATGTTTAATACGATTCTTATCAGACCGATAATCAACTTGCTTATTTTTCTGTATAACACTCTTGCATTCGGAGATCTTGGTATCGCCGTTATTTTATTGGTGCTAATCGCAAAATTAATTCTCTTTCCTCTTTCTAAAAAATCTATTAGATCACAGATTGTCATGCAAAAGCTCCAACCTAAAATGAAAGAGATTCAAAATAAATTCAAAGACAATAAAGAAGAGCAGACTAAAGCGATGATGGAATTTTGGAAAGAGAATAAAGTAAACCCTGTAAGTGGCTGTCTTCCAATGTTAATCCAACTTCCAATTCTCATCGCCATCTTTGAAGTTTTCCGTCATGGTTTACCAGATCTTACCAATGGTGTTTTGTATTCTTTTATAAAAAATCCAATGACTCTAAACCCCAATTTTCTTAAATTCATGAATCTTTCTGTTAAAGGATCTATTTATTTAGCAATAATCGCAGCGGGATTCCAGTTGCTACAAGGGAAACTTACGATGTCGGCTGGAACGCCAAAGAATGATGATGCCAAAAAAGACGGGAAGATGTCCGCAGAAAAAATTACAAAACAAATGATTTATTTCCTCCCTATTATTACTGTTTTTATAGTATTACAGTTCCCTGCAGTCCTCGGTATCTATTGGACATTTTTCACTGTTTTTTCAATCGCTGAACATCTTGTTGTAGTCAAAAAGTTAGAAAGCGTGTCCTGTCGAATGACAGAGATCAAAAGTTAAAAAGTACGATATAACGACGGCGAACTTTTGACTTTATAAACTTTATGAACTTTTAACTCGTATACATGTCATTATCAAGCCGTGTTGCAAAAAACACAATCGTTCAAATATTCGGTAAAATTGCCAGTGTTGTGCTGGCATTAATTGCAATTGCCCTTATCACACGTTATCTCGGAACAGATGGATTTGGAGAATATACAACCGCTTTGGCTTTTTTATCTTTCTTTGGAATTCTGGCAGACATGGGATTATGCACAATTTTAGCCAGAGAAATTTCGCAAGATGAGAAAAATAAAGAACGAATTACAAGCAACATCTTTACCCTCCGTTTAATTGCCGACATCGTCACATTCACCCTTGTTCCCCTAATCGCTTTAGGTTTTAATTACTCAAGTAATCTTAAGCAAACCATCGCCATCGGGGCGTTGGCTTTTTTGTTTGTTTCTTCCGCTCAAGTTTTGCAAGCAATTTTTCAAAAGGAATTACGTGTAGACAAAATTGCAATCGCGGAAGTGGCTGGAAAAACACTTTTTTTAATTCTTGCTATCCTGATAATTAAATTTTCATGGGACAATACCAGTAGATCATTTATGATAGCAATGACATGCGGGAATGCCCTACTCCTTTTTCTTTTTGTGCTTTTTGCGAGGAAGTTTATTAAATTCAAATTCAGATTTGATTTTTCATATTGGAAAAAAATTCTTGTCATGGCTGTTCCGATGTCTTTGGCGATTGTGTTCAATAGAATCTATTTCAAATTTGACGCGATTCTTCTTTCAATGCTAAAACCCATCGCTGATGTTGGAATTTATGGACTACCTTATAAAGTTCTAGAAGTTCTCATCTTCACTTCGGCGATATTTGTTGGCATCATATTCCCCATTTTGTCTAAATATCTCAACGAGGATCAAAACAAATTCCGCGCTATTTTTAGTTATAGCCAAGATGCTTTGTTAATTGTATCTATTCCCATCCTTTTTGGAGGATTTGCACTTGCTGAACCGATTATTCTACTACTCGGTGGATCAGAGTTTATCGCTTCTATCGCAGTTTTTAAGATTCTTCTTTTTGCCATCATCATCATGTTCCTTAATGCCCTTGTTTCGCATGTAATAATTTCTGCAGGCAAAGAAAAATCAATTGCATGGATTCATGGCATCGGAGCATTTCTCAGTATTGTCACGAACCTTATTTTCATCCCTCTTTACACATACATCGGAGCATCCGTAACAACTATATTTGTAGAATTTGTCATGTTGGTTTTAGGATACATTATTATCAAGAAAACTTTTGGCTACATCCCCTCTTTCCGCATTGCCATCAAAGCTCTGTTTTCCTCACTCATCATGTTCGCCGGATTGATGTTTTTAATGAAAACATTTCCTATTGTATCTCCAAACATCTACATCTACATCTCTCAATTGCTATCATATGTTTTAGCTGGCATAATAATTTATATAGTCACACTGTTTGCCGTCGGTGGGATTAACAAACAAATGATCACAAAGTTGTTTGCAAAATCTACATAGTTCGTCGTGAGTTATGAGTTTTAAGTTATTAGTTTTAAGTTTTCGCCTATGAAAAAATATTATATCTCTATTTTTATTTTATTAGCCTCCCTCATCGCTGGGCAATTAATTCGTATTCCGATCTTCGGAAAGATTTTTCTTATTTCAGATATTGTCATATTGGGTTTTCTAATTTGGCGTTTTTTTGTGTCAAAAAATGTTTTTAGAAAAATTTTAATCAACTATCTATTCATCCCAACAGCTTTGTTCATTGGATTTTCCATTCTCTCTCTTTCCGTCGCCGCTCACTCAATCGGAATAGCAAAAGCATTATCAGCTGGGCTTTATTTAGGTAGATGGTTTCTGTATATTTTAACCGCCTTCGCAATTGCAGATTTTCCTAATAAAAATAAGACTCGCGACACAGTCTTCTGGGGGATTATTCTTTCAGCATTAGTTTTAGCTATTTTGGGATTTTTTCAGTTAGCGATATTTCCTGATTTCGCTTTCATGGTCAAATACGGCTGGGATCCACATCAAGGAAGACTACTTTCCACATGGTTTGACCCTAATTTTATTGCAGGATTTTTCGCGATAGCTCTCGCATTTATTTCCGCAAAAATCCTGTATTGCAATAAAAAGAATAAAAATTTTTGGTTAATGATGGGATTGGGAGGAATTATTTATTTGGCAGCAATTTTAACATATTCAAGAAGTGGATATATTGCATTACTTACAGTATTTATTGTTATTTGCTTTTTACGCTTCTCCCCAAGATTTCTCGCTTATGGAATCGTTTTAGCTTTGGCAACACTATTGATATTCCCACGCTCGTACCAGAGGATGATGGACGCTTCTACAGTTGATGCAACCACTCAGATGCGAATAGAATCGTGGGACGATACTAGAGAAATTATTAAAAGCCATTCTTTGTTTGGAGTTGGGTTTAACACTTTGCAATGGCAATGGAGCGAAAAAAAACCAGATCATGCTCAATCTGGATGCGATAGTAGTTTATTGACCCTATGGGCAACGACTGGAATTTTCGGTTTGTTATCGTTTTTATGGATTCTTTGGACGATCGCTCATGATAAACTAAGGATATTGTGGTCTTGTGCCGATGTTTCAGATAAAATATTTGCCACTGGAGCTTTCGCCACAATACTCGCCATTTTAGTTCATTCAACTTTCGTAAATAGTCTGCTTTATCCGCACATCATTTTGCCACTCTGGATAATCGCCGGATCGCATTTGCAGTAAATACAATCGGGAACATTACGTTATAGTGTCTATACTCAAAAAATCAATCACATTTATGTGCTTTATCCCTTTGTATTCACTTTCGCCCTTAATATCATCCATTGAGACAACCATCTTAGGATAGTTGTCTTTAATTTCCAGCAAATTTTCAAATTCCCTTTTCTTATTTTCGTCAGTTATTTTATACGCTACCTGAATATACATCTTTTTGTCATGTTTTTCACAAACAAAATCAATCTCTTTGTCTTCTAATTGCCCTACTGTTACCTGATATCCGAGAACTTGCAAATGAGAAAATACTAAATTTTCTAAAATTTTATTTATATCCGTCTGTCTATAACTAACAACGGAATGTCTTAATCCCAAGTCCTCAAAATAGTATTTATTGTTAACTTCAAAAACCTTTTTTCCTTGAACATCAGACCTCAGCACTTTGAAAACGAAAAAGGCATTTACTAAAAAAGATAAGTAGTCCAAAACAATGTTAGGAGAAATTTTAATCTTTTGAGATTTTAGAAAATCGCTAATCTTTTTGGCTGACACTAAACTGCCAACATTATCAGCTAGATATTCAATTAGATTATCCAAGAAATTGATGTTGCGAATTTTGTATCTATTAACAACATCTTTAAGAATTATCGTATTATAAACACTTTTTAGATATCCATAAATTATTTCGTCATTCAAATCTAAGTTCATTAAATAAGGCATTCCACCATACTTGATAAATTTTAATAACGATTCTTGGCTATTTTTCAATTTATGAAAATCCAAAAATTCTAAATATGACAGACTAAAAACTTTAATCTCTATATATCGACCACTCAAATAAGTAGCTAACTCTCCTGACAATAAGTCCGCATTGCTACCTGTGCAATAAATATCATATTTACCTTCAGCTTTTAGGCTTCGTAGCGCTTTTTCAAATTTATCAATATCCTGTATTTCATCAACGAAAAGATAATTTTTCGCTTTTTTGTTTTCCTCTTTTTTAACATATTCTAATAGATCTTGATAGTTTCTGATTTTTTCAAATTCATTCAACTCTTTGTTAATATAGATTATATTAGCTGTTTTATCTTCTTCTTTAATAAGATCCATTATTTGGAAGAGTAAATAGCTTTTTCCCACTCTTCTTTGTCCAACGATAACTTTAATAATATCCTTGTCTATAAAGGGTTTTACTTTATTTATATAAATTTTACGCTTGATGTATCTTTTAATCATACTTAAAACTTTTCCGATTTCTTAATATGTTTTAAGTATACACAAAACATTTGATAAAGTCAAGTGCTGTTAAGAATATTACTAATATACAAAGATCTATTCTATAACAGTTCATCTAATTCCTTTATCGTCTGTGGAATAAGATGATCTTTAGCCCATGTTTTTTGGCTTTCGTCTAAAATCTCACCCATGCCTTGCAAAATGTTTTTCTTGCTATAATTTTCCAAAATAAATTTTTTAATAAAAGAGATAAAACTTTTTAAAGATTTTCCCGTTCGTTCTTTTATAAGATCCTCGTTAATCGGATAATGGAGCTTTAGGAAATAATGAACATCAAAAAGATCTCTGCACGCTAAAGACCGTCGTTCGCTTAACGCAACAAGTTTATTGGAAAACATGGTTTTTTTATCCGCAATTTTTATCTCAACACCTAAAAGCCATTCTGTCTCATAACTGTTATTTCCCCAAAGCCTTCTATTTATTTCTATCTTAATATTTGGATAATTCGGTTGGTAATCCAACAAAAAGAAAAGAGTAAATCTTTTATCACGGAATTCTTTAATCGTGCCATGCTTTTTTATGATAATTTTAAGGTTGTCGATCTCCTCTTCCGTCAATTCTTCTAGAAGATCAAAATCTAAATCAATGGACATTCTCGGCAGATTATAAAACAGCATGGCCGCCGTGCCGCCCTTAAATGCCACTTTTGGGCCTAAATACTTTATAATATCTATTAAGAGTTCAGTTAAAACTCGTTTATGAGTGTCTGCGGTAAATGCTTTTTGTGTCATAAATGTAAATCCTTTACTTTTTTTTGAACGCTAAGAGGATATTTAAGCGATAATTTTTTTAAGTAGGTTTTGTTTATTTTCTCCCAATCGTCAACATTAGCGGTTGTGCCGAAATAGAAACAATCAAGCACTGCCCTTTCGGGGCTTGCCATTGAAATATTATTTTTTGACTCTATGCCCTCCATATCAAAAAATAAATCTTTTTTCATAGCTTGATATGTATAGGTTTTATTGTCTATCTTTTTTTGATAATTCAAAACGGCAACTGAGTGAATAACATCGCTTACCTGAAAACACGCGCCCCAATAAAGCAAGGCGGAATTAAAGGAAACATACGAGGGCGATATGATTGAATTAGCCAATTCGTAAATGTTATATTCTTTATTAAGGGCATAGTACCCTTTGCTTAATCTTAATATTAAGTTTTTCTTAACCATCCGTTTTGAGTAAATAACAGTATTACGAGCGGTATCTTTCCAAACGCTTTGCAAATCTTTGGCACGGAAAACAGTTTTTTGGCTATCCATGAGGTCTTTTAATTTTTGACTTGTAGATTTTACCATATTTTTAGTGGAAGTATACAAATTAGTATACTTCTATTATACAAAAGAGACATTTTTTGTCAATTTTATATTTTCTCCTTTCCATCTCTTGTTACTATTTATGGTTTCCATATTGCACAAAATACAGTTTTCAACATCACTTTTTTACTATTATGCCGAAATACATAAGAATATTACTAATATACAAAAGGTAGCCTAAAATGTATGTTACTGTTATACATTTTAGCTATAATTTGCCAAATTTGGCAAATATAAAAACTTCCAAATTAAATATACCGTTTTATTTCTCTTTCCAATATTATTTTGAAATCCTTTATTATCATGTGATGGCTTTTTGGAAGAAACTCTTTTAATTCGCTATCAAAATTGATGTCACTTTTCTGTAAAATTTCAAGAGCCTTCTTTATAATATCCCCTTTTGTCGCTGGCAACATATTATGTCGGAAAAGAAAATGAAAGTCATAGAAGTCGCGGGGCTTTTTGCGATCAAGTAAAGCGTCTATTTTCCCTTGTACTAATTGTTTTTCTTCAAGTTGGATAATTGAATAATCTGGAAAAAGATCACTTGAAATAAAAGTTCCTTCTCCTCTCTTTTTTTTGTCCCTGAATGATATTTCTATTTTGATCGGCATTGTATGACCTAAAGCGGAAAATCTCATAATTGAAAGATAACCACCTGTTGTTTTTTTAGCCTCGTCAAGCTCTGTTTCTACTCCTGCTTTTTGTGCTTCTAATAAAGTTGCTATAATAGCATTTTCAATGCTGTGAACATCAGTAATTGGAGAATCGAAATCGAGGTCTTCTGAAAATCTCGGGCTTTTGTATATAAGGCGCAATGCCGTACCACCCTTAAAAAATACTTCACCGATTCCCTCTTGCTGATAGAATAATGAGAGAAAAAGGTGTTGAAAATATTCTCGACGGATATTAGTTTCAGAAGTTTGCATCTTATTGGATAATTTTATAATTGTTTCGTTTGTAATCATATTATTTTTTGTTTACACAATTATATTAGGATTTAGCTCCCAAACTTTATCAATAATCTGGTTTAAATTTTTCCGCTTAAAAAGCTTGCAATATTTAATCACTTTTTCTTTATTGAGTTTTGAACAATCTATTCGATCGTTTAATGTTTTTCTTCCTAAGGAAACAAAATACAAGTAATCTGCCAAGGATTTTTCAGGTTCGGCGATGAATATGGTTTTATCGTCTTTTTTTTCAGGAACATATCCAGTGTATGCTTCTTTCTTTATTCTTCTATACAAAAACTCTTTTCCTTGTACATCAAAAGAAACAGTGGCTTTCGTTGTAATTGATGTAATTGTATAAACAGACTCGGGAATAATTCCGTAACAGGATAATGCGTATTCAAGAGACAAATAAGATGGCTTATAAAGAGCGTTGGCGATAATTTCCTCATTTGGGAATTTTGTTTTTAAGGTGTAGAGATCTTTTTTAAGTCTCACTAAAAGCCCACGCTTCGTGTAGGTTTCTAAAAAGTAGTGCGTTTGGTTGGAAGGAGTTTTAAATATCCGGCTGAATTCCCGCGGGGTAAAAATCATTATTCCTCTCTCTCCTAACTTTTCCGCCACTACTAAGGGTTGTATTTTCTGATTGGGCAAAGGTAACATATTTATAGTTTTCTCAATTAGAAGTTTATCACTTTGTTGTTTTTTTGTCAATTTAATCAAATAACATACTCATAAATCTATATTTTACTACAAGTCCACCCCATACAACCTGCCATCAACATAATTCACAAAATACAAATAATCTTCAGTTGTAGATAAAAACATCTCTCTGGCATCCACATTAAGTGATGCTATTTTTGGTATAATGACAGTTTCATTCCCTGTTTCAGCGTTAATTTTCACGAAATAGTCTTTAGTTTGAGTTGTCTTCTTGTAAAAAACATCTGGGAGATCGCCTGAAGGCAATCTTTCAGGAACTGCGCAATAAACATCCTTATTATTCTTTGACCATACACATTTTTCTATAAAAGTTTTTATTCCAATTTCTTTTTTTGCTTTACTTTTTCTGTCAAAAAAAGCAATTCGTAAATCTTCCCCATCCGAATCAACAGAGTTATACAATAATTTATTCCCGTCTGGAGAAAAGATGGTGGAAAGCCCATGATTCCCTGATAAGATTCTTTCTAATTGAGAATCTCCTGTATCCACAATTAAAATTGACGAGTCATCCTCAAAAGATGGCAAACCATAGATCGCTAATTTATAATTATCAACCCATTGGATAATAGGATTATTTATTCTCACATCAAGCACTGTTTTCCAATTTTCCCCAGTGGAATCAGCAACACTGATATTGCTCATCCCCTCCATAACATTTATATAGTTGTAGGCTATTTTCTGCCCATTTTTTGAAAAAACGACACTTCGCAAATCTGATTCTATCGGGGATGCTTTACTTATAGAATAATCGTAGATATATTGCTCTTTTCCCTCGTTATTTATTTTAGAACATAACACTTTGCTTTTATCTGATGACCATGCGACAGAATTTAAACCATCAATCGCAAATGATGAGATTGTTTCAAGACCACTTCCATCTAACCGTGCCTGTCTCACAAAACCTGTACTTTTTTGATAATATGTGACATGATTTTTATCTTCAGAAATTGTCGCTCCTATTACTTCTTTATCACTTATTGTAAAGATTTTATTTAGATAAACTTTTTCTTGATCAATCTGGTCTTTTTGATCATCTTGCTTTTTCTCATCAAGAGCAGAGGAATCAGGAGCTACTCTATCCATGTCTTTTTGATATGGAACAATTATGAAATTATAAACCACCAACGCTGAAAGCGCTACTACAAATAATGTTATTAAAACAGCCAATAATTTTTTCATATTTTTTTAGTTATCTAATCTATGTAGTTATCTTCACACCCACAATCACAATATTCCGATGGAGTACCCTCATTTTGGATAATTCCTACTATATTTTCACACGCATTATTATCATCCTTATTATTATTGCACCACTCAGTACATACTTGGTCATATAATAAATCTTCACCCTCAGCAACGGGGAATGAGAATATTCCCTCTCCATCATCAGTATCTTCATCCTCAGAATCAGTGTCGGGTAATTGTGCCCCACTTTCTTCTCCATCCTCACTCTCAACCGTAGTCCACGAAATTTCTTCTTCACCATCTTCTACTTCTTCATCTTCCTCATCAAAATCAATTTCAGGTGTTGTAACCTCACCACTTTCAACACATTTACAATCACATCCATCATCAGTAACTGTTGCTACTGGATTATAACCTACATCACATGTCTGTTTTTGGCATTCTAAATTACACAATCCTTGCTGATCTTCTTCTGATATTTCTGTATATTCGCATATACACTTTTTTCCATCCCAAACTGCACTTTTTACTTCTTCCCCTGGATTTACTCCCAATTCACAAGAAGGCTTAGTACATGAATCTTCACCACCAAAGCATTTGCACAAACACCCTTCATTTTCAACAAAAGGAGGAGTAGCATTTTTTCCCACTCTTCCGCAATTGTATTTACAATCCTCTTTACATATTTGTTCTATCTTTGCCTGCTCACTCGCAGAAGGAGACGGTGGAGTCAACAAAATATCCCTCACTTTAGTCAATTTTGGATCAATAGTGTTAATCAACATCCATGACAAAAGACCAATCGCTAAACCAGTAAGAGCACTCTTAATAATTTCCTTACCATCAGCAGTCTTCCCAACCATCCCGGTATATGAACCCGTAATATACATAAAACCACCAAACATTATCATCCCCATCGCAAGAATCCCGACAGCAGCCAAACCAAATTTGTACATAGAAACTAGATACTCCGCCATCCCCGTCACCTTCGTCACCGCCTGTTCCGCCCCCGGAATAGGAGTCAATAATTTCGTCTCCACTGCCAAAACAACCCCACTTAATAATGCGAACAATGCTCCAACAGCAGTACAAATTATAATAATTTTATTTTTTATTTTTTTCATTACCACAAACCACCGTCATTCTTAATACTTAATTCCTAATTCTTAATTCTCCGTTAGAACGGACACAACCCTTTTGACTTCAATAACTTCGAAATTACCCATCCTTTCATGCTACTCATTGAATTATCGCATGCCATAAACCACATTATTCCAACTACAAATAATATCCCTCCTATCAATAAAATCCACGGTAAAACGAATGTGCAAAACCATATAAGGGCTTGCCTTTTAATTTCTTTTTTCAAATGTTCTTTTGCTTTCTCTTCAGGAGAATTTTTCTTTTTCTCTCTCGCCATCCTTAATTGATTTGCATAATAATCTTGTTGGTTCATTGGTTTAACCCCTTTGATTATTTTCACTTGCTAATTCCGCTTTAGCTTTTTCAATTTCCAAAAGCTGTGAAGGATCTGATGTAATGATCTGATCTTCAGAGTATGATGCAACGACGCTAATTGCAACATGTTTTAATCCTGCAAAGAAAATTCCTTCCCCTACTCCACTTTCTAACAACAGAAATCTTTCTTCTTTGGTCAAATTAAAAGTCTCTGTTAAAACATCCATTGATGCTGGTGATTGTCTCAACAACAATTGCATAGATGAGTTCGTGACAATTGGCTTCCCATAATTGCTACTCAAAAAATCATTTACATCTTGTGAGATAGTCGTGAGCCCAAGATAATATTTTCTACATCTTTTCGCGATTCCAAAAAGGAAAGCAGCTGCATTTTCGTTTTTCATCATCACCCATGCTTCATCAACAACCAATGCGCGCTTTTTCAACTTTGAACGAATAATGGTCCAAATAAAGTTAAGAACGATATACATTGCAATCGGTCTCAGCTCTTCTTCCATGTCTCTAATACTGAAAACCACTAATTGCTTATTGATATCTATATTTGTCTTGTTGTTCAAAAATCCAGCAAAAATTCCTTCTGTATATTTCTTAATTCTTTGAGATAAACTTTCGGCTCCCTGCATATTAGATAAAACCATTTGGAAATCCGACATAGTTGGAAAATCCATATCTGGGGAAAAAGTAGAATTCGCTGTGATGTCTTTTATTGCATATGTTTCTCTAATTCCCTCATCAACAATCGCCTCTTCCTCAGGTGTTAAATCACCGAGCATGAGACGAACGAGCCCAATTAAAGTGACTATATTACTTCTCAAAGTATCCGCAAAACTTTCATCATCTATACTCGGCGGGAGATCAAATGGATTAAGATGATTTTCAGATGCTAAAGATATTTTGAGATATGCCCCACCTGCGGTCTCGCATAGATGTTTATATTCGTTTTCTGGATCAATAACCAAAACATCTGTCCCCATCATTAAACTCCTCAAGATCTCCAATTTCACTGTATAACTTTTTCCAGCTCCAGATTTAGCAAAAATTACCATGTTAGCATTTTCCATTTTGAATCTGTCAAAAAGAATCAGACTATTATTATGCCTATTAATCCCATATAAAATACCTTCATTAGAAGATAGATCGCATGAAGTAAACGGAAAAGATGTGGAAAGCGGAGATGTATTCATGTTAGAAAGAACTGAAATTTTATCTTGAGAAAGGGGTAATGTAGAGGAAAATCCTTCTTTCATTTGAAATAATGTCGGCTTCGTGTAAATAAGTCCACCCTCTAACATCGTTGTCACCCGCGTGGCAGATTTTTCCAACTCTTCAGCAGAATCAGCATATATTGTTATGTAAAGTCCGAACTTGAAAAACTTTTCGTTTCCCTGTTGGAGCTCATCTCGCAAGCTTTCAGCATCCTGAATTGCTGTTTCCAATATAGGATCACGTGTAAGCCCCTTTTCTTCATTTGAAGAAAGTTGAGCAGAAAGACGAGTGACAGTTTTCGTAAGATTTTTGAGAATTGTCACGCTATCAATTGGATGAACAAACATCGCAATATCTAAAGAAATATCTAAATTTATAATCGGAGAAAACCATCCTGTCTGTAAATATCTTGGATAAGTCAAAACAAACAATGTCTTCGCATATTTTGAAGAAATTTGAAGAAAATTAGCACTTACCTGCATCCCCGCAGGAGAAATTAAATCCCTAACAGACACCATGTCATTATTTTCCTGATTCTTTTTTGCTTCGCCCGCCGTAGCTTTAGCGAAGGCGGGTTTTTCTTTAAGAGACATTTTTTGTGTTTATTGAAATATCGGACATATCTGCAATCTTTTCTCTGTCCGATAAATCTGGATTATATATGTTATAGAATAATTCTACCACTTCCTGTGTTTTTAACATAGCACTTTTTGCTCCCAGACTTTTTAAGCTGGACGAAATCAATCCCACTCTTTGCAATAGTTGATCCTTGGTTTTTTCAAAACTTTTGCTTTCGGCGGATGGAATTTTTTTAGCACTCAAAACAGAAAATATCTTAGAGAAAACACTCGTTCCCTTGCTTTCCATGAATGAAAATGGAACAACAACATAGAAAGTTTTGCTCATGATGTTGGACATCTCCACTAATTGCTTCACAAAATCTGAGTATTCTACTGTTTGCATTTTTAATAAATCATTTGTCTGTTCTTTTTCAATATCGCTCAAGACTTTTAAGTAGGAATCAATTTTCAGCCTACGAGAATTTATAATAACCTGCAAAGGAAAATCCAAAGAATTCAAAAACGATTGATAGCCAAAGATAATCGCATCTTGTTCCTCTGCCGATTTTAACGAAAAATTAACGCTGGAAACCATCAAAATCGCTCTCAACGCTCCACCTTTGAGAACGATCACTCCATCACGAACTTCCTCAATATCAACTAACTGTTGTGCGCTTGTAGCTTTTTTATTTGTCCCATTCATTGTTTTTATTTTCCTTTTTCCAAATATATTTTTTTGGTGATGTGAAAAGTTTGAAAAAATTTATAGCAACATCAATCATCGGTTTACCGTTCACTTTCTTGAATGCCATCGCCACTACCACTGCGACAACTGGAGCAGAAAGAATAAAAAACACAAACATGCTCCCAGCGAATGTCCAGATCAGAAAAAGTAATCCACCTCCACCAAGCAACCATAAAAACTGCTTTATCGTAAAAGGCCCGATAACTTTATCTTCTGTGTCTATAAATTGTGGAATGTTGTAACGCATACAAAGTATTAAGAATTAGGAATTAGGAATTAAGGGGTGGAACATTTTTAATTAAACCATTTATTAACTTACTAACTTGAATTGTTTGATTCGCTAATTTACTAAAACTATTTTCTTCTAAATATCCAACATCTCGAGCAATTAATAGCTGGCTTTGAACTTCGATTAGCGATCCTCTTGATATAGTATAAAACTGTATTTTTTCTTTTACAGATCTTCTACTAAATCCTTCTGCAATATTCGATGGAATAGAAACGACTGCTCTTCTTATTTGATTTGATAATCCGAATCTTTCTTCAACAGGAAATTCTTTCGTAACTCTATAAATCATAACGGCTAATCTATGACTTTCTCTCCACGCCGCTAAATCAGAGAATGACTTTATTTTTGACATTCTTAATTCCTAATTCTTAATACTTAATTCTGTCTTAAATTAACAACATTCCCCGCTATCTCCGGATTAGGATCAATCCTTTTAGATGCTACTCCACTATCAGCCTGCTTCTGCAGATTCACTACTCTATCTTCTGGCCTGTGAACATTTCTTGGAACATTCTTCGGAACGTTCTGTGGAATGTTCTTATCCTCTCGAGTTTCTGGATAGATTCTTGCTTGCATTTTTTTGATTTGCAACGATGCTTTGGAAAAGATCTTAATGTTTTCTTCCTGTGCGATGTTCCTAGCTGTATTATTATCTATATTGAGATTTTTTTCAACTGAGTTGATATAATTTTTGATAGAAATTCTTCCTAATAGGAAATAAAAAGTTGTTAGAGCAAGATTAACTACGCGATCTTCTCCTAATTTATATTTTATCCCCATATTCCAAATCACCTCCGCAGTTTCAACTGCTGCAATGATGTCTTTAACATTTTCTGGCGCCGAATTAAAATCTTCATACAAAGATTTAAAGTCCTCAAAATCCAGATTATACAAAGCTGACCAAAATGGATTCGCTATATGATATTGTTCTGTTGTCATAGTTTTAATAATTTATGTTTTCCACAGATTTGACATTTTTGCGAAATCTGCTATACTAAGAAATAAGAGCAGTGTGCCTAATAACATTATAGGTATTACTATCTGTCAACAAACTGAATCCTTGAAAAAGGGTTCTTTTTGCTGTACAATAAATTTGTGGACCTGGGCCTGTAGTGTTAATGGTAGCATACTGCTCTTGACAGGTAGGGGTACGGGTTCGATTCCCGTCAGGTCCACTTCAAAGGTCGTCTCACAAGAGGCGATTTTTGATTTGTTTGGTTTATTGTATTGTTCTGTAGTCATATAATTTTATTTTGCCATTATTTTACTCTTAAACGCTTCTGACTCTTTCTTTTTCTTTTCTTCTTCTGAATCTTTTTTCCCTCCAAGTTTCGCCCATTTTTCTCCATTCATATCATTAGATTTAGCAAGACCTGCCATTATTTTCGGTGGCAATCCATTCACGGCATCAACAAAAGCTGTATCACCAAATACCTCTATTCTTTGCCCAGCAATATCTTTAGCCGTCATTCCTTTCTTTACCGCACTTGCTATTTCCTCATTGAAATTTAATTTTTCATTTCCATCAATTGCATTATTTGCATCAACTTTATGTTGAACGACCAAATCCAATCTAGATTTCTTAACTTTACTCATGAAGGCTTGTCCCAAAGCAGTCTTTTCTCCACCAAGTGCCGTAAGAGCTGCTGTAAATTCTTTTGTTGATTTCTCCATCTCTTTACTAAAATTACCTG
>Ga0268282_1000259_pt1 | contig 29766 bp, 17 predicted proteins | sample saktaG_12_FD_190133 | JGI IMG/M metagenome (GOLD analysis project Ga0268282, IMG submission 190133) | Saline water microbial communities from Sakinaw Lake, British Columbia, Canada - sak_2011_5_24_120m | ecosystem: Environmental > Aquatic > Non-marine Saline and Alkaline > Saline ...
CGATCCACAAGACCGCAACATTGATAAGGATCAGTACTGGCACACGCAGGGTGGCAATACCCGCTTCGGCATGAATTACCTCAACGATCGGGTGCTCCATCGAATCGCTTTCGCCACGTTTTCAGCCAGGGCGGCCGTCGTCCGCGGCAACTGCAACATTCTGAACGGGGTGTGTACCTACGTCGGACCTTGAGACGTGCGTAGGGCTGGTGAGATGCTCCCTGCCGCTCTGGTCGCGGCTGCGGCCGATTCCCGGGCTCGGTCGCGCATTCCCGCTGCATTCCGAACATAACGATCCATCCCCCGCCACTGCCCCTACGGTTCTTGACCGCGCGCAAATTTGTTCGCAGTTTCAGTCCCGATGGCATACTCTATACGAGTTGTATGAGTTTTGCGATTCATCAGCAATTTTAGAATCCGGGACATGGACTCGCACAGACTGCTTTCACAGCACCATGTTTTACCTCCTCAAACGTTGACGACAGACTGCCGGGCGCCGGAAAATTGTGGCTTACAAAAGTCACATACTTTCCTATGGAACATCAAAATAAGGCTCCCTCCTTGTGGACCTCTCACTTTGCTTTGGGCAGCAGATACCGGCGGGAATTAAGTATTGTGTCCCCGGAAATCAATTGTATTGTTAGGAATAAACATGGATCTTTTCATTTATATATTCTTTCTTCCGGTATTACTCATACCCTTATGGTTTTTCTTAGTCCCCCCTGTCATAGTGACTATAGTATGTGTGTTTATCTGGAAACGGCAAGCGCTCAGGAATACGCTCATAGTCATGGGCATAGTCATGTGTGTTATAATTGAGATTCCTTTGTTAGGATTACACATGTTTTTTTCCGCCACTGCAGGCGACGGCAGGACAAGACTGAATAGCCATTTTGGCAGTGTCATTGACCCGGATAGTGTTGCACGTCATCGATTTAAAATAGCCGGACTTGGAGATACCGATGATTTCTGGAAGCTAAAACATATTGATGTCAATAGTTGTCAACAAATCATCCAGAAGTTCAACCTTAAACCTATACAGCATGATCGACTGTTCAGTTTAATGAATCGTCCATGGTGGTGGCCAAAATCTGTAGGGCCATACTCGGTATATCAGGGTGATGATGGATATGGTGGTAGTATAGAGCTTTGGATTTCTAAAGAAGGTTATAGCGTCTATTTATTCAAGTTTACTGAGTAATATGTCTAATATCTGGATTAACTGCTCTATAGTCAGTACAAAAAAGATTAAAGGATTACGGCACATTTTTCGATGAGTTGTGCTTGATAATGATTGTAACGTAGGGAGGGGCTTGCCCCGCCTTCAAGAATGTCACGTGCTTTGGTCGGTTGGCTAAAGGCCACCCTACATTACTGCGGAGCTTTGGGACACAGACATCGGCTGGAATCAGGCATGGTGTCACTGGAATTGTGGAATTCGGACTTGTGATTGATCGGAAGATACAACTCGTTTATTTGTACTGGAGGGTAATCCCAATATTCTTTGCCTTGCTGCTTCTGGGACTGCGTCATCTGATTCGAAGAGGCAAGAACACGCGTAATGTACTTACTCCGGCAACGGTGGTGTTCCTGATCCTCTATTCAGCTTTTGGTGGTTATCTCCCGTTCTTCAATAAAGTTGGTTTTTATCATTACATGCTGGATTGGAATCTCTATGACCGCATTCCGTATATGTTACAGTCCATGGGAATCGCTTTCATACCTTCGTTGCTTGTGTTTGTCCTACGGTGTCTGAGAACAAAGAGCTTCAACGCAGACGGAGATGTCCTCGTGTCATTGTTTCCAATCGTTCACTCGGCCATGGCTGTTGTGTATATCTTCTTTGCTCCGTATGTAATCGAATAGAATAATGGTGGGGCAAGCCCCACCCTACAATTCTTGGCTGGATGCATGGATTATTGGTTTGGCGTATAGCCCAGTTTTCCCCACATGGCTCGTTGTATATTCCAGAGGTCTTGATTACCGGGCTGAGTGGCCTGCCCGTCGAACCGCCCCTGGTCTTGCCAGTTTTCGTGTTCGGCCATCCAGCGGGTGCGGGAATCGCTAAACTTGAAGTATTCGATATGACCGTCAACCATGCCGATGTTCGTGCCAACCCCATGTCGTTTCGTAACCTGATCCCACCAACGCGGTTGATCGTACCAAAGCGTCCAACTGGAGCTGCTAAGCATACCTTCGTCCAAAAAGACCATGCGCAATGCCGAAGATTTAATGTCGGTTCGTATCATAATCGGATGCCTATCAGGCATTTCCATGTGGCCGCGATGGCCGTTCATGGCGTCGGTAATCGAATACGTAATAAGTTCGCCGCGTACGCCGGTTGGGCATTTGAAGAGCTTTTCTTCTTTGACGTATTCGTACAAGCCCCCGTCGCGCAGACCATCACGTTGCTGTACTTCCGTTGCGTTGGCTCCCATATAGTAAACCCAGGCCTTCTGCCGTCTTGTGCTGGAGCCGCCATACTGTGGATCTGTTTCCGCACTTGAACTGGTCATTGCAAAAACAATCTTTCCGTCGTTGTCAGAGGCATACATATCCCAAGCTAACAACAGTTGTTTAATGTTGCCCATACAGGACATACGTTTACCCTGTTCTCGTGCAGTGTTAAGGGTGGGTATTAAAATCGCCATCAAAATCGCGATAATGGCGATCACGACCAAAAGTTCTATTAATGTGAATGCTCTTAATTTTCGCATAACAGCCCCTTTTCTCCTTCTGTATTTTCGTTATCCACCTATAAGGATGCGCAAAACCGGTTATCTGTTCGGCCGGCTAACCTAATTTCCACGGTTTTCTGTATTTATATTGTAACAAATTATTGGCTTTTTTGTTACCAATAATTCGCTCATTTTTCGGATCCCACTCAATTCGCGATTTTGTCGCCAGCGCGATGTTCGCCAGCAGGGCGAACGTCGTCGAGCGGTGGCCCGTTTCCAGATCGCAATTGGTACGCTTCCGGCTTTTTACGCAATCAAGGAAATTTCGAATGTGCTGGACGGTAAGGTCGCCGTCCATAGCCTTGGTCTCGGATGGCTCAATTGTCGGATTGGCATCCTGAAACTGCCCGCCTCTCGAGGGCACGATTTTGAAAGACTTGCCCTCACTGCCGCAGCAGAGATTTCCGAGCGTGCCGCGAAGCTCGACTTCTCCTTCAACCAGGGCCGGGCCCCCGTTGGCCTCGTATTGACCGAAGACAAGCAGCGTACCTTTGGGCAATTCGAAAATAACTTCCATCGTATCCGGGATCGTCCGGTCATCGTCAATCGCGAATCTTCCGCCGTGCGCGGAAATCGAGACCGGCGCCTGCTCGTCGAGAGCCCAGCGGATTGCATCGCAATAATGCACGCCCCAGTTGGCCACCTGCGAGGAATAAGACTGCCACCAGCGGAATTTGTATAAGACCAGGCTGTCTTTGTATGGTCGTTTCGGCCGGGGCCCGAGCCACATGTCCCAATCCAGGCCTTCCGGCGGGTCGGCGTCGGGATATTTGCCGATGCCGTTCGGATGCATATTGCTGATGCGATAGGCCCTGGCGACGGTCACCTTGCCGATCTTGCCCGCCTGGACATCTGCCACCGCCTGCATATATGCTTTGGACGAGCGCCGATGCAGGCCGACCTGCACGACCCTGTTGTAGCGTTTCGCGGCCTCAATCATTTTCCGGCCTTCCACAACCGTGACCGACAGCGGCTTTTCCACGTAAACATCCTTTCCCGCCTGGCAGGCCATGATGGTCTGGACGGCGTGCCAATGGTCCGGCGTCCCAATGACCACCGCATCGATGTCCTTGCGGTCGAGAACCTGCCGAAAATCCTTATACCGCGCCACGTCGGAACCGAGCTTCTCGTTCATCCTGGGAATCCTGCCGCCCAGAGAATCCCGGAGCCTTTTATCGACTTTGGAATAGTCCCTCATCCGGTACGGCTCGTACACATCGCAGAGGGCGACAACCTCGGCGTCATCGTGCTTCAAAAAGCCATCGAGAAGCTGCGTGCCGCGGTTGCCCACGCCGATAAAGCCCACGCGGATTTTTTCATTGGCGCCGCGCGCCGCTCGAACCACGGGAGCGCCCGCAACGCTTAATCCCAATGTCACCGCCGCCGCCGAAGCCGTCGAATTTTTCAAAAACTCACGCCTTGTCGTTTTTTCCCGTCCTTTGCTCATTTTTAATCTCCCAATTTTTTTTCCGTCCTGATCATCTGTCATTCCCGCACCTGCTTTCGCAGGTGTAAACTTGTCCCCGCGAAAGCGGGGAGCGGGAATCCACTAAATCCGTTACGTTCATGGATCCCTGCTTTCGCAGGGATAACAGTGCGAATCGGTTGGTCTGAGTTAATAACAAGTTCAACGTTCATATTTTACTTCCTGCTGCCAGTTCTGTAAAAGTGTTTTTGATCTCAACACGCCCCGCGCTTCGAATTAAGAACTTGCGCCTTGTCATTGTCGTTGCCAAGATAGTGCTCCTTCAAATGACAGCATAGAAAAAAGCCTGACTAATTCTATTATACGGCTCTCTGATAACATTTGAAAGCTAAATCTTGCAGGGTGCCTCTCCGGAATATATGTTTCAAATACCGATGCAATTGTGGTATTATGAACGTTAATCCACAGCGTCGATTTTTTTTCAAGGAGACTTATTGATGGACGAAGATAAAACCGGTCCCGGAAAACGTCGCAGATTAAAAATTTCTCATATATTGATAATATTGCTTCTGGTTGGCATCGGTTACTTTATATTCTTCAGACTCAGCCTGAAATCGAAGCTCCGGGCTAGATTCGACGCCATCGCCGTTGCCGGCTACCCGGTAACTTGTGCCGAACTGGATAAATGGTACACGATACCCGAAAATACCGAAAATGCTGCCTATATGATCATAGATGCATTTTCGTACTATAAGCAGTGGGACAAAGACAAGTCTGAACCTTTGCCGCTCGTCGGTCAAGCGAAACTTCCCACCCGTACGGAACCGATAGATGAAGAAATGAAGGCCCTCATTGTCCAATACGTTGCCGACAACAACGAGGCCATCGAGATGCTTCACACCGCCGCTGCGATAGAACACAGCCGCTATCCTATCGACTTGAGTGCAGGTTTCGAAGCTGCGATACCCGACCTGAGTGAAATACGCACGGCCGTCAGGCTGCTGGAACTTGAGGCTATATTACATGCAGAGAACGGAGACGGCAAATCAGCCGTACGTTCAGTAATATCAAGCTTCGGAATTGCTCGTTCGCTCACGAATGAACCAATCTTGATTAGTCAACTTGTTCGAGGCGGGTGCCAAAATCTTGCAGCTTCAACTATAGAATATTGTATTAACCGGATTAAGCCGGCCGATGAGCAACTGGTTAAATTAATCGAATGCGTTTACAACGCAGAGCTTATTTCCGACGTGTCCTGCGCGTTCGTCGGTGAACGCTGTATGGGGCTCAGCTTTTTTAAGGATCCGGGGTCTATGAATCCGGATGTTATCAGCGGTATCCCTTTCCAGCCTCTCCTTGAGCTTTACAAGGCCATAGGCATGGCTGATTCCGATGCAATCATTTACCTCGACATAATGGATGGATATATAAAGACCGCCCAGCTTCCCGTGCACCAACGGCTTAAGGCGGCCAAAGCCATTGATACCAGGCTCGAGTCAACCTCGCAAATCCACATAATGCTGCACGCAATAATGCCTGCATTAGCGAGAGTTAACACGATAGAGTTAAGAAACATCGCTAAGTTAAACACCGCCCGGATCGCTCTTGTAATCGAGCGTTATCGCCTTGCCGCAGGAAAGCTTCCCGAATCACTTTCTGAGCTTGTTCCGTCATATCTTGAATCGGTCCCGAAGGATCCTTTTGACGGCAATGAAATACGATACAAGAAACTTGAGGCTGGTTTTGTAGTGTACAGCATCGGTGAAGACCTGAGCGATGACGGCGGCAAAGAACAACCGCCGCGTAGAACAAAAGAATCACCCACTTGGGATGTGACTTTCATAGTCGAGCGGTAATTTGGCGTATGGAGATTTAATGATGAACGAAAAAGAAGCCGCCCCGAGGAAACGTCGCAGATTAAAAGTTTCTCACATACTGATAATATTGCTTCTTTTTTGCGTCGGTGCCTTTGCGCTCTTTAGGCTCCGCTTGAAATCGAAACTCCAGGCCAGAATTGATGCCATCCGTGCAGCCGGCTATCCGGTAACTTGCGCAGAGTTGGATAAATGGTACACGATACCAGAGAATGCCGAGAATGCCGCCTATACATTCATAGACGCCTCATGGTGTTATAGAGAATCGGGCGAAATAAAATCTTTGCCACTTATCGGCGAGGCGAAACTCCCCGCTCGCACCGAATCGCTGCCCGATGGCATGAAAACTGCTATTACTGGATTCATCGCCGACAATAACGAAGCTCTTGCATTGCTGCACAAAGTCGCTGCTATAGAGCATTGCCGTTATCCCATTGATTTGAGTTCCGGATCCGATGTTCGGTTATACCACATTAACGAACTCAGAAAATGTATAATGCTGCTTAATCTCGAGGCAATTTGGCATGCCGAAAACGATAAATCCCAATTGGCGGCTAATTCTGTGATGTCCGGCTTTAGTCTGGCGCGTTCACTCGTCAAAGAACCGCTATATATCTCACAACTTGTTCGCATGGCCTATCACCGCCTTACAATATCAAGTCTTGAACGCTGCATAAACAGAACCGCGTTTACGGATGAACAGTTGGCCAGCCTTATTCGTTGCTTAATTGACGCCGAAGATCATTCGACCCTGGCTCGTGCATACGCCGGAAATCGTTGTTGCTTTTTAGACGCTCTGAAAAAACCTGAATCATTGAAACCTGCAGTTACCGTCGATGGTAAACAGATTTCTCCTATGAATACTACTTTTTTCGAACTCTACAAAGCTGTGGGTCTGGCAGATATGGATGCAATGCTCTATCTCGATTTCATCGATAGATATATCGAAATTACAAAACTCCCTCCACATCAACGCAAGAAGGCATCCGATGCACTCGAAGCCAGACTGGAATCAATATCAAATATCCAAATATTGCTACACATGCTTATGCCCGGTTGGTCGAAGGCTGTAACTATAGAACTTAGATCTATTGCAGGACTGCGCTCCGCCCGGACCGGCCTTGCGGTCGAGCATTATCGCCTTGCTGCCGGGAAGCTTCCTGACGCGCTCGCGGCGCTTGTTCCAGCTTACCTTGATGCCGTTCCCACGGATCCTTTCGACGGCAATGAAATACGATACAAGAAACTTGAGGCTGGTTTCGTAGTTTACAGCATCGGTGAAGACCTGAGCGATGACGGGGGTAAGGAAAGAACAAAAGAATCCCCAAACTGGGACGTGACTTTTATCGTGGAAAGATAATTACGTCAAACTGATCTATTCACGATGTCATCCCTGCGAAGTACGTGTTTAGCCTGCCTCTGGCATTCTCGACCATCCCCAAAGCCTGCGGCTTTGAGGCTGCCACCCGTTTTCCATCAATTCTATTGGGTGGCAGCCTCATCCCGATTGTCGTTAATCGGGATGGGGATGGTTTTTCTCTGGCTAAACACATACTCTGCGAAAGCAGGGATCCAGAAACGTAACGAGTTCAGTGGATTCCCGCTTTCGCGGGAATGACAGATTCTATAAAGGTTTAAGAAATCGTCTTGTGGGATTGTTGATGACTGTTATAATAGGCAAATCGCAGTTGTGAAAAAGTGCCGGGAAATTGAATTTTTTCAGTAAATTACGGAAATAAACAGTAACTTTCCCGAGCGGTTTGCGTCTATATTTAAATAGTAACAGTTATCCGGGCGAACCGGGGTGCCGTATCCTTCGTAGAACCTTAATAACAGGATCTGGCGCAAAAGGCCTTGCAAATGCTCAAAACACTCGAAAAGAAGCTTCGAAGCGTTTGGTTTCGGTGCAGCATCAATCTGCTGCTCAAGCATACAGGACGTGTCTTGACTGCCGTCGGGATTATTGTGATGCTGGCAGTTCTGACCGACCGCCTGCTGGCTATAGGCATTATCAACTCGGTCAATTCAAGGGCAATTCTTTACTTCTCGGCTGCGGCGATCGTCCTGATTTTGCTGCTCTGGCTGCTGAAACAGCCGAGCCGCATGCAGGTCTCACTGCTCCTCGACGAACGGCTGAAGCTGCGCGAGCGTTTCAGCACGACTTTGGCCCTGGCCGATTCCGATGATCCATTTGCCGATGCCGCACGGAGCGAAGCACGACAAAAGGTCGAGCAAGCGAACATTCAGGGACATTTTCCCATCCGCCCTTCTAAATGCTGGATGTACGCGGTAAGCACGTGGCTCATAGCGGCGGCTATAATCCTGTTCATGCCGCAGAAAGACCTGCTTGGATTTTTGAGAAAGGACCGGCAGCAGCAGCAACATGCCCGGCAGCTCGATCAGACCAAAGTGGATATCAAAGAGGCGGCGGATCCGGTCAAACTGGCAATCAAGCAGTTGGGCGAGCCCGAACTGGCCGATGCCCTGAGCAAGCTCGACCAGACACCGAAAGATGCCAGGCCGCAGGATATCAAACGGCAGGCAATCCGCAATCTCGGCGACCTTTCCGATAAAATCCAGCAGATGCAAAGCGGTATGAAGCTTGATTCTGTAAATCAACTGCAAAAAATGTTTAAGCAGTTGCGGGGCTCCTCCGATGTTTTCTCCCAAAAGCTGCGATTGGCGCTGGCCAAAGGCCAGTTCTCTCAGGCCTCCAACCTTATGAGCGAGCTGCAGAAGGAATTGGCCAAAGGTAATCTGAACCCGGAGCAGCAAAAGGCTCTTACCGGGCAGTTGCAGGATTTAGCCAAGCGGCTCCAGGAACTGGCTCAGAAGAACGAGGAATTTGAAAAGGAGCTGGAGAAGCTGGGCTTAAATAAAGAGCTTGCCAAATTGAGCGAGCAGCAGTTGCGCCAAACACTGCTGAAGCAAGGTCTGGCCCCTGAAAATATCGAGGAATTGCTTCGCAAAGCCGCCGCCTTTCGATCGGCCGCCAGTATGTGCGCAGGTCTCGGAAGTGCGATGGCGGCCTGCGGCGCGGGTTCCGGACAATTGTCGGGAGATGGACTTGCCGCCGCAATAGAACAACTGGGCGAATTCGACGCCCTGCAACAGCAGTTGATGCTAACCCAGGCCAGTCTCGATGAAATCACCCGTGCCATCGCCTGCCTCGGAGATGGGATGTGCGAAGGCCTCGGTGGGCAGGGTCCGTTTTCGGAAGGTTCATCCAACCGGTCAGGTCCCGGAACCGGAGGTCCGGGTATGGGCTATGGCCCACGCGGAACCGCAGCGGAAGATACATCAACGCAAAGGACCCGTTTGAAAAACAAGCCGGGGCAGGGCCCCGTCATCGCCAGTTGGTATTTTCAGGAATCTCAGATCAAAGGCGAAGCGATGCGTGATTTTACCGAAGTTGTTCAGGCCGCCAGTGATGGTGCCGCCGCGGCTATCAGTGAGAATGAAATCCCCCGCAAATACGAAGAAGCAATAAAGAAATATTTCGGCAGGCTCGAACAATCCGGGGGCGAGTGAAGGATATCCCGCACCAAGAAACTACCGGTATGAAAAGAAAAAGAAAAATTGTCTTTCCCGGTCTTGTCATAATTATCACTGCTTGTCTTTTCTCTACCTCGCCATCCTGCAGGAAAAATCCCCGGCAAAACTTCAGAAAGGTTGTCCTGTATTGCTCGGTGGACCAGGCGATTGCCGAACCGATCATCGCCGAGTTTGAAAAGCTGACAGGTATTGACGTTCTGCCCCGGTTCGATACGGAGGCCAGCAAAACGGTCGGTCTGGTTCAGCGAATCAGGGCTGAGGCGGCCTCTCCGATTGCCGATGTATTCTGGTCGAACGAGATTTTTCACACGATACGTTTGGCCCGCGAGTCCCTTCTGGCGTCCTATGCCGGCGATGTAACAAAAGATTGGCCCGAGCAATACGCCGATCCCAATGGTCGATGGTACGGATTCGCGCTGCGCACGCGGGTCATTGCGTACAATACGACACGAATCTCCGCCGGCGACGCTCCCAAATGCCTTGAAGACCTTCTCGACAGCAAATGGAAAGGACGGCTCGTTATGGCTGCGCCCGAATTCGGCACAACCGGCGGAGATGTTGCCAGTTGGTTTGCTCATTACGATTCGGCCCGGGCAACGGAAACCCTGGAAGGGCTCAAAGCGAATGACATCCGCCTGGTCGCCGGCAACAGCACAGCCGTGAGAATGGTCGCTACGGGACAGGCCGACGTCTGCTTCACGGACACCGACGATGTTCATGCCGCTCAGCGGAACGGCTGGCCCGTCGCGATGAACTATCTCGACCAGGGTGGTGACGGCGCCCTGGCAATACCGAACACGGCAGCCCTGATTAAAGGCGCCGGCAATCCCGAAGAAGCTAAGGAATTGATGGAATTTCTCCTCAGCGAACAGCTTGAGCAAATGCTTGCCGGCAGTGATTCGCATAACTGCCCGATCCGCCCGGCTCTGGCCGAGCAATTCAAGATGTATATCATCCCAAAGCCTCTGGGCATAGATTACGAGAAGGTCGCCGACAACCTGCCAGTGGCAATCCGGATCGCGAGGGAGGTTTTACGGTGAGTGACGAGACTATCGGCGGCAAGTTTCTGACGGCGTCATCTGTGGTCCTGTGGATAGTTATAATTTTTTTGCCGCTGCTGGTTCTGTTTGCCCAGGCCGTCTCGCCAGAAGCAGAGTTGGAAGCCGCCGACGGGATTTTCGCTTCCGTATTTCGCTCTTTTGCCCTGAGTGCTGCAATTGCGGCGGCAGCCGTTCTACTGGGCTGGATCCCCGGCCGATTGCTCGGGACATGCAGGATCCGTAAGGACCTGCTGCTGTTATTGCTGCTGATGCCCCTGGTTTTACCGCGTTATGTCCTTTACTACGCCTGGACGCTGATGCTGAGTCCCACTACTGCGCTTGGAGCGTATTTATCCGGCAAACCAGAGCTTGCCAGATTCGTCGGCACATTCAGTTCATCTCTGGTTCTTATCCTCTGGTACTGGCCTTTGGCCGCTCTGTTAATCGGGCAGGGATGGCGAAGCATAGACAAGTCAATCCGGGACTGCGCATCTCTCGACGCGGACGGTTTCGGGATATTCAGGAAGATTACGCTGCCGCTGCTTTGGCGTCCTTTGCTGCTGGCCTTCTGCGTGTGTTTCGTTCTATCGCTGTCCGAATTTGCGACCTTTCATCTCGCGGGTATCAGTACGATCGGGACGGAATTAGCCGTCCTGTATGAACTGACCGGTTCGGAGGGCTATCTTGTCAGGGCGGCCTGGCCCGTCGTGGCTGTAGCTTTGCTTCTCGCAATTGCATTGGGAAAAAGCTCTCGTTCCTGGAGCCCTGCCGCCGCTTGCCTCGAAACGGCCGAATTCGAATCACAAAGATGGCGATGGATCGTGCTGCTCGGCCTGATTGGAATTTCGTTTATCGTGCCGCTGGCGCTGCTCGTCAGTAATATGACCGATACCCAGGCACTGCGGCAATTCCTCAGGCTGCATCCGGATGAATTAGGCTTCTCGCTGGCCATCTCGGCCATTGCAGCCGGTATGGCGTATTTGATTGCCTTTGGGGCTTTGTCGCTGGACAGGCCCGGCAGAGGAAGTCTTTGCCAACTGTTATCATTAATCTTACGAACTACGATATTTCTCGTCATGTTCGTCCCGGCTTCTCTTGTCGCTGTTTCCCTGCTAAAAATGCTGGCCGTCTGCAATGTCCCGCCGGCAGTAAGACAGGGCTGGTATCTTGTCTCGGCTGGACAGGCCGGGCGGTTCGCGGGCGTCGCCCTGATTTTGCTGCTTCTGACTCGATATGCTCGCGAAAAGCGTCTTTCGGAGATGGCGGCACTCGACGGCGCATCACGGTTCAAGACGTGGTGGTACGTGCATCTGCCGCATACGTGGCCTCTCTTTGTCGGGACGTTCATTCTGATTGTAATGCTGGGCATCACGGAATTGTCCGCTACGATGGTGCTGCTGCCGGCGGGTTTGCCGAACTTCGCTCAGCGCCTGCTCAACCAGATGCACTACGCCCGGGACCAGCAGGTGATTGCTTCGTGCCTGGTTTTGATTTGTCTGTTTCTTGTTCTTGCCGTGATTGTCGTTTTACTGCTGCGATTAATTCGGGTCCGCCGGCTGGTGGCTTTCACAATTATCGCCGCCTGCGTACCCGCGCTAACGGGTTGTGACGATATATCGCCCACGAGTGACGCGCCCAAGGTATTGGCTGCTTTCGGGCAAACGGGACGTGGGCAGGGCGAATTTATTTACCCGAGGGCCATCGATCTCGCAGGTGACGGTTCTCTGCTCGTTATAGATAAGACAGGTAGAATCCAAAGACTGAGCCCCGACGGCAAATTTCTCGATATCATAAAAATGCCTCTTATCGAAACGGGCAAACCGACCGGATTAAGCGTCGCCCCGAACGGTAATATCTACGTCGCCGATACACATTACCACCGTGTCGTGGTCTTTTCCCCCGATGGAAAGCTGATCGACGAATTCGGCAAATTCGGGCAGGAGGACGGCTGCTTCATTTATCCGACCGACGTGGCATTTGCACCGGACGGCAGAATCTTCGTCAGCGAGTACGGCGGCAACGACCGGATAAGCGTCTTCAGCGGGCAGGGAGATTTCCTGTATTGTTTCGGCACTCCCGGCAGCGGGAAAGGACAGTTTGCCCGCCCCTCGGCTCTATGCATGGATCCGGCGAAAAAGTGCCTTTATATAGCTGACTCCTGCAATCACCGTATCGCGATTTACGATCTTGACGGCAACCTGCTCGAGTACATCGGCTCGGCCGGCCGGGCCCCGGGGCAGCTTCGTTATCCTTACGACCTTGCGCTGTTAGCCGACGGGACACTGGTCGTTTGCGAGTACGGAAATAATAGATTGCAATTATTCGGCCCCGACCGAAAGAGTCTTGCCGTTTGCGGCCATGCGGGCCGGCAGTCAGGACAACTGGCATATCCCTGGGGTGTAGTAGTCGATGCCCGGCGCCGGGCCTTCATTGTCGACGCGGGCAATAATCGAATTCAGGTGTGGCAGCTATGATATATAATTATGGTTTCTATTTCAGCCGGCCATGGTGGCTATTAGGGTGCATTCTGCTGGTGCCGATAGTCTGGCTCGGGCTGCGGAATCTTGCCGCGCTGGGTCCGGTACGCCGGGTGCTGGCTATAGTTCTGCGCTGCCTGGTCGTTATAATTCTTATTGCCTTATTGGCCCGGCCAATGCTTACAAGGATCAGCCGGCGTATGACTTTGATTGCCGTGGTCGACCGAAGCCAGTCGATTCCCGCCAATCTTCATAAGGCGGCTCTGGACTACCTTTCCCGCGCCCTGGCCGACAAGACCCCTGGCGACCAGTTGGCTGTCGTCGACGTTGCCGAGGCCGCCAGCATTTCCAAACTGCCGGGCGGTGACATTGCGATCCGCCAGAGAAACACCACGCTTAACGGCCAGCAGAGCAAATTGGCCGACGGTATTCAAATGGCTATGGCCATCGCTCCTCCGGATACCGCCGTTCGAATCCTGCTCGTCAGCGAGGGCAACGAGACCGGCGGCGACCTGAAAGAAGCCGCTCGAATCGCCGCGGCCAACAAAATTCCAATCGACGTGCTGCCGCTGCGCTACTCGTACGATAACGAAGTCGTTTTCAAACGAATAGCCGCACCCACCAAAGCAAGAAGCGGCCAGACGGTTTTACTGCGATTTATCCTCAACAGCACAACGAGTGTCCGCGGCAAGCTGCTTTTGAATCTTAACGGCGAACCGGTCGATCTTGTCCCCGGCTCGCCGGAGATTGCCGTAGCGGTGGAGTTGGAGCCGGGCACAAACGTCGAGACAATATCGATGCCCGTCGGCATGAACGGCATACACGAGTTCGAGGCCGTATTCATGCCCGATGAGCCGTGGCAGGATAAAATCGTCCAAAACAACCGCGCCAGCACGATCACTTACGTCGCCGGTCCCGGCAATATTCTTGTGGTCGATGCCGATGGTACGACCGGCCGGGCTTTGGAACGGGCGTTGCAGAATACCGACATGGACGTGCGGTATACGACCGCGGCCGAATTCCCGGACAATCTGTCCATGCTGATGGGCACCGATGCCGTCGTACTGGTCAATACCGGCTGCGGAAACTTCACTTACCAGCAGCAGGAAATGCTCTGCCGTTATGTCACCGACCTGGGCGGGGGGCTGATTATGGTAGGGGGGCCTCAATCCTTCGGGGCCGGTGGATGGATCGGTTCGCCGGTAGCGGAAATCCTTCCCGTCGATCTGGACCCGCCTCAGAAAAAGCAATTACCCAAAGGAGCGCTGGTGTTAATCATGCACGCCTGCGAGATGCCGCAGGGCAACTACTGGGGCACAAGGGTTGCCCTCGCAGCGGTGCGGACTCTGAGCCGGCTGGATTTGATCGGAATACTGGCTTATAACTGGCAGGGCCCGAGTGACTGGGTTTTCCCCCTTGCCCCGGCGGGTGATAAGAAGGCCGTTATCGCTGCGATCGAACAAATGCAGATGGGTGACATGCCCAGCCTCCACAATCATCTGCAGGCCGCCTACGACAAGCTAAAGGACTGCGACGCCTCTCAAAAACACGTTATCGTAATCAGCGACGGTGACCCTCAGGCGCCAAGCCCACAATTGCTCGCTCAATGCAGGGATGCAGGTATTACATGCACCGGCGTAGCTATTTTCCCGCATTCACCCGCGGACATACAAAGCCTGGTGAGAGTCGCCCAATCGACTGGCGGTCGCTTCTACGATGCCAAAGACCCCCAGCAGCTTCCCCAGATATTTATCAAAGAGGCACAGGTCGTCCGGCGCGCTTTAATTATCGAGGAGACATTTACTCCCCAGATTACATATTCATTGAGCGAGATAATCAAGGGTGTATCCGGCGCCATGCCGAACCTTGACGGCTACGTAGTGACCGGACCAAAAGGCGGTCTTAACCAGGTCGTTCTGTCGAGCGGCCAGTCAGACCCCATCCTGGCGACCTGCCAGTCCGGGCTCGGCCGATGCGCCGCGTTCACAAGCTCGGTGGACAGCAGGTGGGCATCGAACTGGCTGCAGTGGAGCGGTTTTGAAAGATTCTGGGAGCAGGCAGTTCGCTGGGCGGCCAAACCGTCCCAGTCGGCCGATTGCGAAGTCTTCGCCGACGTGCAGGGCCGCCAGGTGACAGTCAATGTTGAGGCAATCGACGCCGAGGGCAAATTCATCCAGTTCGCGAATATCGAGGGCCAAATCATCGCCCCGGATGTATCGACCGCTCCGCTTGAGTTGATGCAGATTGGGCCGGGCCAGTATAACGGCCGGTTCCAGGCAGCCGCTTCCGGCAGCTACGTCGTGAATCTACGCTACAAGAAGCTTGCGGACGACACGACGACGCACTTCACACAAACAACCGTAACGATTCCTTTTGCGCCCGAGTTTCGCGACCTTACAGACAACGCGCCGCTGCTCGCGGAGGTAAGTGACATCAGCGGCGGGCGAATCCTTAGCTCCGACCCCAATCAGGCCGACCTCTTCGATTATGCCGGGCTGAAATTCCCCGAAACCGAGATGCCACTGCTAAGGCCGCTAATGCTTATCTGGCTGGCGCTGTTTTTGCTGGACGTGGCAGCACGCAGAGTTATTCTGGACGTCCGTGCTATCGCAAGGCGGATCGTCTCTTTCGTCCGCCTTAAAAAATCCGAACACAAGGCCGACCAGACCCTCGAAAGTCTCCGAGCCAGAAGGCAGAAACTTCGTGACCAGCTTTCGGCACGCAAAGCGGACCAAAGCGCTTCACGGCGCTATCAGGCCGGCGAAGATTACCGGGGCGAGATGCCCACTACTGAAACTGCCAAGCTCACAGAGATAAAAACGGAAAAGAAACCGGAGAAAGCCGTACCGGAAAAAGCTGAGGCAACCGAGGACAGCTCACACATCCAGAGGCTGCTCAGGGCAAAACACAAAGCTGCCGAACACAGGCAGGATGATAACGAGATAAATAATGAATAGATCCTTGGGAGATAATTGAAATGTCAAAAAAGGAAAAAGAGGTTCAGCAGCAGTGCCGGGACTTTCGTAAGATGTTCGACTCATTACGCCGCGAGATAGGCAAGGTCATCGTCGGCTACGATACAATCGTCGAAGACGTGCTCATCTGCCTGTTCTGCGGCGGGAACGTTCTGCTGGAAGGAGTGCCGGGGCTGGGCAAGACGCTGCTGGTTCGCACGCTCAGCGACGTTTTTACGATGGAGTTCAGGCGTATCCAGTTCACGCCCGATCTAATGCCGGCGGACATCATCGGCACCAATATCGTAATGGAAGACGCGGCGACCGGGAAGCGACAGTTTCAGTACCAACCGGGCCCCATCTTCGGACAGATTATTCTGGCCGACGAAATCAACCGCGCCACTCCCAAAACCCAGTCGGCCATGCTCGAAGCGATGCAGGAACATTCGGTCACCAGCGGCGGACAAATCCGCAAGCTGCCCGAGCCGTTCATGGTCCTTGCAACGCAGAATCCCATCGAGCAGGAAGGCACTTATCCTCTGCCAGAAGCACAGTTGGACCGGTTCTTCTTCAAATTGCTGGTGCCTTACACCAATCGTGAGGAGCTTCGCAAGATAATCGACCGGACGACAACAGGCGAGGACCCCAGGGCAGAACATGTCACCGGGACCGAGCAGATTATTCAGGCCCAGGATCTGGTGCGGCACGTGGTCATCGCCGAACACGTTCAGGACTACGCGATCCGGCTGGTATTGGCCACGCATCCGCAGGGGGAGTTTGCACCGGATGTCACAAACCGTTTCGTTCGTTTCGGCTCCTCGCCCCGCGGCGTTCAGGCCCTCGTTCTGGCCGGCAAGGTCCGCGCGATGCTCGACGAGCGTTATCATGTAAGTTTCGACGATATCGAGGCCTCCGTGATGCCCGCTCTGCGGCACCGAATTCTGCTGAATTTCGAAGGCCAGGCCGAAGGGATTAGAACGGATGAGGTTCTCGATAAGGTCATGGCAAGCACCCCGAAAAATCTGGAGCAGAAACTTGATGTCCCATAGACAAAAAAAACTGACAGATTTGCTCGATCCGGTTTTTATGAGCCGGCTGGATACGCTCGACGTTATGAGCCGCAAGATTCTGCAGGGCAAGCTCCAGGGCGAGCGGCGTTCCAAGCGCCGCGGCCAGAGCGTGGAATTCGCCGACCATCGCCCGTACGTCGCAGGCGACGACCTGCGGTTTGTGGACTGGAACGTTTACGGCCGGCTGGAGCAATTGTTCCTGAAGCTTTTTCTCGAAGAGCAGGACATGACCGTCCATATCGTTGCCGATGCGAGCGCTTCGATGAGTTTTGGCGAGCCTTCGAAGGAGCTTTTTATCAAGAAGCTCACCGCCGCTCTCGGATACGTCAGTCTTGTCAATAACAACCGGGTCACTATCAGTTTTATCGCCGACGGTGTAACAGTCCAGCTTGCCAATATGCGTGGCCGTAACTACCTGAACAACATGGCCGAATGCCTTTTGACCACCGACTGCGACGGACCCTCGAATTTTGACAGTGCGTGCAGGCAGTTGGCCGCCGGGCGCATCGGCTCGGGGGTGATGGTCGTGTTGAGCGATTTTCTGTTTAAGGAAGGTTACGATTCGGGCCTGCGCCGGCTGATCGGCAGGCAATACGACTTGTACGCGATACAGGTGCTCTGCCCGCAGGAGCTTTCGCCCAACCTGAGCGGGGAGTTGAAGCTGATCGATATCGAAGATGCCGACGCCGCCGAGATTACCGTCAGCTCTGCGCTGTCGAAGTACTATAAGCGAAATCTGACTGCTTACTGTAACGAATTGAAGGATTTCTGCACGAGGCGGGGCGCCGTTTATGTGCTGGCCAATTCGGCCGATTCGGTGGAGTCGCTCGTGCTGAATTATTTACGGCGAATCCGGCTGCTTCGTTAGTTAAGGCCGAATTGTAACATCGTAGGGGCGGCCCCATGTGGCCGCCCGGATAACGATAATACAAATTAAGGATCAGGGCAACCACACTGGGTTGCCCCTACAGAAATTTATGGAATGGCTGACACCCATAACATCTCTTTATGCCGCTGCGGTTTCCGTGCCGCTATTGCTGCTGCTGTATTTTCTCAAGCTCAAACGGCGCGAGCAGATTGTTTCGAGCACGCTGCTCTGGAAACGTGCGGTCCAGGACATGCAGGTCAACGCTCCATTTCAAAGGCTCAGGCGCAATATCCTGCTGCTGCTGCAACTACTTGTGCTGCTGGCTATACTGCTTGCGCTGGCCGGGCCGATTCTTTCGCTGATTGCCGGCCCGGCGCGCCGATACGTGTTATTGATGGATCGATCCGCCAGTATGAACGCAACGGATGTCAAGCCGAGCCGTCTGGAGGCCGCTAAAGAGCAGGCCAAAATATTCGTCGAGACGCTGCGAAGCAAAGCTTTCTATTCATTTAAGGACAAGTCCGACCAGACAATGGTCATCGCCTTCGACAACCGTGCCAAGGTCATGTGCAATTTTACATCCGACAAGAAGCAGTTGAACCGGGCCATTGAAGCGGTCGGGCCAAGTGACGGCGTCTCGTCACTGGCCGAGGCGATTGTAGTGGCCCGCGCCTTCGCGCAGTCGCCCGGCGTCGAAGCCAACTTCATGAGCGCCGAAGAACCGGCCCAGCTCGTACTGTTCAGCGATGGGCAAATCCGCGATCTGGACCAGTTAGTGGTCGGGCCCGATGAGTTGACCTTTCACTGCATGGGCCAGTCGCAGCAGAACGTTGCCGTAATAGCCATGCAGGCGCGAAGGAGCTACGAGAATCCCGAAGAGGTAAATGTTTTCGCTACACTGGCCAATTACGGTACTGCGCCGATAACCTGTGATGTGCAGCTCAGCATCAATGACGATGTGCGTGCGGTCAGGTCTGTGACAGTTCCTCAGCGAAAGACTGATGAGTCGTCTAATGCCGTCCAGCCCGGCAAGTTAGCGGTGGATTTTTCTCTATCGTATGCCGAGGCCGGGGTGCTCGAGGTCAGAAAGTTACAGGGTTCCGACGAATCGGGGCCTCAACCGGACTGTCTTAGCTGCGATGACGCCGCATGGGCGATTCTGTCGCCCCCGAAGAAACTGTCGGTCCTGCTCGTAACGGCTAAAAATAAGGTGCTTGAATCGGCATTGCAGGCTTGCCCGCTGGCTAAGCTCGAACAACAAAGCCCGGCACAATTCGATGCAATGGACCAAAATGATCTGAGTGTCGAACAACGCTATGATATGATTGTGCTTGATAATCACGTGCCCGCGGCGCTGCCCAAGTGCCGCTATCTCGTTTTCGGCCGGCCGCCCGATGGTATCGACGTATCATCTCCCGAAGAGCTCGAAAACCAGGTCATCGTCGATTGGAGGACGAAGCACCCGGTGTTGAAATATGTCGATCTGACGAACCTGTTCGCCGCCAAATGCCACAGAATGATACTGCCGCGTGACGCGGATGTTCTGGCCGAGTTCAATGAAACGCCTGCCCTTGCCCTTGTTCGGCGAAACGGCAGCGTGTTTCTGCTGGCCGGTTTCGACGTGCTGCAAAGCAACTGGCCGTTCGAACCGGGTTTCGTTCTTTTCTGCTATAACGCCGCCGGCTTTCTGGGCATGCAGCTCGGAGCCGATCAGGAAATGAACTTAAAGGTCGGCGAGCCGATTGTTGTCGAGGGTCTCGATGGCCAAATCGCAGCTCAAATCGACGGGCCTGATTTTTCCGGCACAGAAATCAGGTCCAGCGCTTCGGGCTCTCTACGCTTCCCCGGGACGGGCAGGGCCGGCACGTATCGCCTTAGCATCGGCGAGCAGCCGGCCAGATTCTTTGCCGTTAACCTGCTCGATCCGAAGGAGAGCAATATTGAACCGCAGCGTGAGATTGTTCTTTCGGGCCAGCCTGTACAGGCCGAGGCCAGTGACCTTAGCCGGGCAAATCTTCCGCTGTGGCCGTTTCTTGTTGGTCTGGCTTTAGTCCTTGTGTCTCTGGAGTGGATTATATATAATCGCAAGGTTCGAATTTAGCACATAAACTTAGCATTCAGCGAGGGTTACAAATGTTACGCGTTTTGCTTGTTTTATTAGTTTTTCCGGCCCTGGTCATCGCCGCAGCCGCCGAGAAAGATGAAGATCCGTTCAACGTCGATTTTTTCTGCGGCTGGGGCGGTTACTATCGCCCGATGGAGTGGACGCCGGTGGAAATCGGAATAAGCAGTACTCTTACCGAACCTTTCGCTGGCATTATAACCGTCTCCGCCCAGCAGGACGGCTTAAATACGATGAACGTTAATTACGAGTTTGTGCTGACTCCGGATATACCATTGCATTTGCCGCTTGTCACCAAGTTCGCGTTTACCGCCGACAAGTGCAGCGTAAGGCTTGTCGACAAAGACCGCGGGCGAACACAATGGTCTCAGGACTTCGAACTCTGGGGCATGGAGACGGAAAGCCGTTTTATAACGGTCGTGAACGAAAACGATCTGCTGATCGGGCTTGTCGGCAACAGGAAATTCGGCCTGTTGCGGCTGCCAAAACAATCCAAATGCCTGTCTCACAGGGGGCAGGGTGAGGTGCGCTTGGGAGATAAGCTGCCGCGAATGGTCCCCTGGGACTGGACGGGATTCGTCCCTCTGGACCTGCTTATCCTCTATGACCCGGACTGGAATCTGTTTAACGCCCAGCAGTTAAATGCGATCGCCCAATGGGTATCCAACGGCGGCAAATTGCTGCTCATACCGGGAAGCCATCCCCTGGCCCCTGCTAATCCGCTCGCCCGGCTATTACCTATCGAATTGCATGACCTTAAACAAATGACTGTCCCCCCGGAGATTCTCGATAAACTCGGATTGATCGGCGGCGAGCCGGAAACGGTGAACGGCTGGGCGCTGGTGCCGAAATCTGATGCCAACTTTTACAAAGTCGAAACGAACGATGCCGGCGAATGCCTTTTTGCGACGGGATACGCAGGCTTCGGACGATTGGGTGTATTGGCTTTCGATCCGGCCACAATGACGGACAGGCAGCGTGAAAATTCAGCGTTGTTCTGGGTCTACTGTATCAAGGAAGTCCTGGAATATGGCGATTCTTTGCCCTTCGGCACAACCGCCGGCGGAATCCGGTCAAACCAGATAAGCAGCCCGGAGAAATCTGCAATGGGTCCACCGCGACGCCATATTGCCGGCGGAATCCGGTCAAACCAGATAAGCCGGACTATTCAATCCGCCTCAGATGCCAAAATCGAAACGGGCAGGCCCGGCAATAGAAATCAATTCGAAATCGGCTGGGCCCAGGCCGCGAACAACGCTGTTATGGAATTCCTGTACCAGGGGATCCGGCCTTTGAGCATCTGGTGGGTGATACTTTTACTGATTACCCTGGCTGTTCTGCTGGGCCCGGTTGACTACAAACTGCTCAAACGGATGGATCGCCTTCCACTGACTTGGCTAACCTGTGCGTTCTGGATTATCCTGTTTACCGTCGGCGCTTATTACGGCGTGCAGGCCCTGCGCGCCGGCGACATGGAATTGAGGGTCGTATCCGTCCTAGACGGAATCGAAAACAGCAGCTACGCCTGGTCCACCGATTATTGCGGTCTGTTCGCTCCTTCCAGCGACAACTATCAGCTCGAAAATCTGCAGCCCAATCAGTGGTGGTCCGGTATCGCTCCCACCCAGGAATCCATCTGGCAACGAAACACAGAAGTCAGCGGCAGAAGAATTTATTGCTTTCAGCATGACGGCGGAAATCTGCCATATTCCATACCGGTCAATATATGGGATGTCCAGTGCCTGCTCAACGAATCGTCTCTGCAAAAGTTGCCGTTCAATGCCGAAGTGCAGACTCAAGGCGATGATATTGTTGTTAACATCGTAAATGGGTCCAAGTCCCCGATTCTAAGCGGTCGTGTCCTCCTGAGTAACAATCGCGGCATAAAATTCGATACCGTTCCGGCCGGCGACAGCAAGCGGTTCAGCAGCCGGTCCCACAGAATGGGGATATGGGACGACTACGGGACGGAACGTTATAGACAATATAACTCTCGCCGAGGCCGATCCTATATCAATTTCAAAAAGGAGGATGCTTTTTTCGCCCAGGGATGCCTGCAGCGTACTCAAGCGATGAGCGCGTATCTTGCCGGCGGAGCCGCAATCGTCTCCGTCGAATACGACCAGGCTCCCATATCGTTCGGTCTCAAAGATCGCACATATAAACGCAATCACATACAGTTGGCTCGCCTTGTCGTTTTTCCGAAAGAGCAGCAAGAGGAAACCCAGAAATGATCGAAACTAAAAATCTGACTAAGAACTATGGCAATTTAACGGCTGTGGACAATCTGAATTTGACCATTAAAGACGGCGACATATTCGGTTTCATCGGCCCGAACGGTGCCGGGAAAACGACCACCATGCGGATACTGGTGACACTTTTGGAGCCGTTTGGTGGCAGCGCTTTTATCAACGGGCTGAACGTCGCTAAAGAAGGCAAAAAAGTACGCAGGCTCGTCGGATACATGCCCGACTTTATGGGTGTGTACGACGATCTGAAAGTCTTCGAGTATCTCGAATTCTTTGCCGCTGCGTTCGGTATAGAGCGTAAAAAGCGTAAATCCATCGTTGAAGGCGTGCTCGAATTGACCGACCTGGAATCCAAGAAGAGTGCCACCGTAGACAGCCTTTCCCGAGGCATGCAGCAGCGGCTCGGCCTGGCGCGTGTTCTGATACACGATCCGAAGGTGCTGATACTGGATGAGCCGGCAAGCGGGCTCGATCCGCGCGCCCGAATCGAAATAAGAGAGCTGCTGCGCGAGCTCAAACGCATGGGAAAAACCATTATGATCTCCAGCCACATTCTCAGTGAGCTGGAGGAGATTTGCGACCATGTCGGCATTATCGAGCACGGCCGGCTGGTCTTCAGCGGCACGCTGGAAGAAATTCGCCCACGCCTCGGAATCGAAAGCAAGGTCCGGGTCAGCGTGGCCGACCACCAGGACAAAGCGACCGAGCTGCTCTCTGCTCTGCCCCAGGTCCGCCAGGTCCAGGCCCTCGGTGGCGAGATAGCCGTCACTTTCCATGAGGGCAAGAATGCTACCGGCATCGTCGCTCGGACACTGGTTAACGCAGGTTTGGATATTATATCCATCCAGCCCGAGCGGCTTAAACTCGACGATGCATTCCTGCAGTTAACCAAAGGCGTGGTTCACTGAGCACACGGGCAGCGATAAGATGATCTCAACTTCACATAATGAGCGGCAAAAGAGGCCTCTATGACGATGGCATTGACCAGCACGTTTTCGAATTTGTTCGACCCGGCCTACTTCTTCGGGCCTATCTTCGAAAAAGAGCTGCGTGTCTCCAGCCGGAGAAAAAGAAACTATTTTCTACGCTTTACCTATATCCTGTTGTTGAGTATTTTCATTTTGTCGATATGGTACTCTACCCTCGGCATACGCAGTTCCGGATCGGCCGTTTATCAAATTTCGAGATTGTCATCGGCAGGCAAGCAGATAATCACTGCTATTGTCTGGTTTCAATTTATCACCGCACAGCTAATCGCTATTGTCATGCTCAGCTCTTCGGTCAGTGATGAAATCCATACCGGCACACTGAGCGTCCTTATGACGACACCCATCAGCAGCTTCCAGATAGTCACCGGCAAGCTCCTGAGCAAGCTATTACAGTTGATATTACTGCTGGCGATAAGTTTACCGCTATTGGCAATTGTCCGGGTCTTCGGGGGTGTGCCGTGGGATTATGTGGCATCGAGCATCTGCATCACTTTGACCGCAACTCTTCTCGCGGGTGCCTTGAGCCTGTTCTTGTCGATGACCTATCGCCATGCCCATACGGTCATTCTTGTAACCGTCACGGTTTACATGGTGTTCTTCGGCGCACTGCCCGGATTGTTCAATCTTCTCGCGATTAAGGGGATGTTCATATTTGACAGGCAAGTGACTCAATCGCTGCTTGCCCTGACGAATCCTTTCGTGTCATTCGCAGCCTCAAATGCAAAGTTCATTCAGAGCGGAGTTCCGAGCTTTTTTTCATGGCCCCTGCACTGCCTGCATATGTTGGCCGTCACGGCCGTTTTAATTGCCATAGCAGTCTGGCGCATTCGAGGAGCTTCTCTGGTCGGCACGTTTAGTTCGACAACAAAACTGTGGTCGGCGGGGATTTTGGAACGAATGCTCACTCGCATCTTCTACAAAGCGGGCCCTCAATACCCGGACAGCTTGATTATACCGGTCACAGGCCAGCCGATAATCTGGAAGGAGATGCGTAAAGGTTTCATCGGGCGCAGCAAAGGAGAAGCCGCGATTTTTCTGCTGTTAACCAGTGCTTTTTTTATTGCCGCTGTCCTGCTGCTGCTCGGCAGCAGGAGGAACTCTTTCCTTTCGGGGTATTTCATATCCGCCTTTTACCTGGTTGTTATGATTCGGATGGCAGTATTCTCTGCCGGGGGTATAACCATCGAGAAGGAGGCCCGCACCTGGCCCGTGTTGCTGGCCACGCCGCTGGAGGACAGGGACATTGTTCGAGGAAAGGCAATTGCGGCATTCAGACGAAATGTCCCACTGCTGCTAATGTATTTCATTCTGTTGTCCATCTTATACTTTAAGATATTAGGTATAAAGAACATCCACACTATTATCCTCAGAATTGCTCTCAGCTTGCTGCCTCTCGCCTCCTCTGTCATGTTCGTGATAGGCAGCGGTTTGTATTTCGGGACTCGTTTCAGAACTACCACTTCAGCGGTCGCCGCCACAATTGGCTTGCACCTTGCGATAACGTTTCTTTTCTGTGGCGCATTCAATCCCTTGTATCGTTTATTCTATACGGCTGTCTTTAGCAGGGGGGGACAGTGGTTGTCCTTTGGCGTGACAATTGTTCGCAGCTTGACTATTGGGGGAGCCGGCCTGTCTCTTGCACGATGTGCCCGGCGCCGATTGAGACGCAACATTTTCTGACATTTTCTGGAAGGATATGAGCACTATTTCAATAAATTCGGTTTCGCGATTTTTGAGCTTGTCGTGGCTGACGGGGCCGATTTTCGATAAGGAGCTGCGCGTATCGAGCCGGCGAAAAAGAAACTACACACTCCGGCTGATTTATGTCATCCTGCTGACATTTTTCATCACCATCGTCTGGCTCAGTATGGTCAAATCCGAAGGATCATCGGCATATCAGAAATCCCGGTTGGCGCTTGCGGGCAAAACCATCGTCACAACCATCGTCACGTTTCAGTTCTTTGCCACGCAGATAATCGCGGTGATCATGCTCAGCACGTCCATCAGCGATGAAATCTATCACCGCACGCTGGGCCTGCTGATGACAACGCCAATCGGCAGCTTTCAAATCGTAATGGGTAAACTCTTCAGCAAGCTTTTGCAGATTATCCTGCTGCTGGCGATAAGTCTGCCGATGCTGGCGATTGTGCGTATTTTCGGCGGCGTGCCGTGGGATTACGTTCTGTCCAGCCTGTGTATTACGCTCACAGCCGTTATTTTTGCCGGCTCGCTCAGTCTGTACTTTTCAATCAATAGCCGGCGGGCCTACGTCGTCATCATCAAAACCGTCGTGACTCTCGGCGTTCTTTTTTTCTTTATCCCGACAATTACCGGTGTCCTTTTCATTCCGCGCTGGTTATATGTCCCCGTGTTAGGGAATTCGGTGGCTGCATTTCCGTTATTAGTCGCTTTTCTACACTTAAATCCTTTCGGTGCAATGTCTGTAAATACCGCGATGATGATATCGCCTTCTGCGCCAAAAACGATGATAATGTTGGCCATTACGCCGACCGGAGTATCGCTCTTCTATTGGCCCCTGCACTGTATGTTAATGTTAGGCGCCTCGGCCCTGTTGATCACCATGTCTGTAAAAATCGTACGCAAAGTAGCTTTGCGGCAGGCCGTCGGTCAGATTGAGTCGGTCACAAATCGCACGCTCGCTAAGAAGTCAAAGAAGTCCTCACGCGGGCACGCCGAGCAACATGAGCTGCCCGGCGTTATCAGGCGAGTTACCGATTCACCCGTTCTCTGGAGAGAGCTTAGGGCTCCCATGATTCAGGGCGCCGAGGGTAGAAACAGCATCATCGGACTGGCCATCGCTATTATTGCCCTGCTGATCACTTACGGGGCATGCGAAAACTATCTGGATGAGGCCTTTACCCAAATGACTTACGTGCTGATGTTCACCGTGATCGGCTCGGTCTTTACAATAGTTCTTTCGGCCACGAGTATCACTTCGGAGAAGGAGACTCGGTCATGGCCTATCCTGCTGGCCACGTCCATGGACGACTGGCATATCCTTATGGGCAAGGCTATAGGTGTATTTCGCCGATGCCTTCCCATCTGGCTGCTTATGGCCGGCCATATTTCCCTTTTTATCTGCTTAAAATACATCCATCCGGTTGCTATCCTTCATATGCCAATATTTGCTACAGGGCTGATCGTGTTTCTCACTGGTGCCGGCCTCTATTTCAGCGCTCGCTTTAAGCGGACCACCTCGGCGGTGATCGCCAGCTTTGGTCTGGTTCTGGTTCTCTGGGTCGTTTTACCCTCCGTGCTCGGGTTAGTTTCCGTTTTTAATGACGATTATGATGTGATTGATGATTTGGTGTCGGCCAATCCCACGGCCCAAATTGCTATACTGATGGACGGAGCCGGCGGAAGCTGGAATGCACAAGCTGGTTTCTCGAACCTCAACTTTGCCTGGCCCGACAGTTCCTGGCACAAGGTGTGGCCGACGACCGGCCTTGTGATTATCTATATGCTGATATACACGGTTGCCGGCGTTCTCTTCGGCTGGCGCGCCAAGTGCCGGTTCCGCCGCAATGTTTTTTGAGCGTGTCTTCTGTGATAATGATTACCGATTTGACTAATTTTGTGGGGCGATTCCTAAGCCTGTATTGGCTGACGGGGCCCATTTTCGATAAGGAGCTTCGCGTATCCAGCCGGCGAAAAAGAAACTATTTTTTGCGTTTCGCTTACGTGTGTCTATTGACGGCCTTTATTGCATTTGCGTGGATCGTTACGACAAAGATCGGTAACTCCGTTTCCTTAGTGTATCAAATATCCCGAATGCCGGAGATCGGCAAATATGTCACTACTACCATTATCTGGTTTCAGTTCATCGCGATTCAGCTTATCGCAATTGTAATGTTAAGCACCGCGATCAGTGGCGAGATATACAATCGGACACTTGGCCTGCTTATGACCACGCCCATCAGCAGCCTTCAGATTGTCATTGGTAAGCTTTTCAGCAAACTTTTACAACTGGTTCTGCTGCTGGCCATCAGTTTGCCGTTGCTGGCCATCATCCGCGTCATGGGCGGCGTGCCCTGGGGCTATGTCATATCGAGTCTCTGCATAACTCTGACGGCGGCGATTTTTGCAGGGTCCGTCAGTCTGGTCTTTTCGATAACAAACCGGCATTCGCATTCTGTCATTGTGAGAACGGTCCTTGTCTGCTTTCTCTTTTACATTGGGCCGCCGGTCGTGATACAACTTCTGCAATTTGTATACCAGGTGCGCATAGTTTCCGAGATGTCACTCTTGTATGTGAATCCTTTTATCGCTATGGGATTTGCTACCCAGAATATGCTTACTCCCACCTCGGCTGCACTTGTCCTGTCCTGGCCGCTGCACTGTGTAATTATGCTGGGCTTCTCAACGCTTCTGCTGGTTTTCTCGACGTTATGTGTCCGGAGGGTGGGACTGCGCCAGGCAACCGGGCAGGCCGGCATATTCTCATCCCGCAGAGAACGCCGGATCGCTGATGGAAAACTCAGAACGAAAACGATTTTGCACAGAGCCTCCAGGCGGATCAGGCCGGTGAAAGGTCCGCCCATTATCTGGAAAGAGATGATAAGCCTCTGGATCAAAAATTTTCGCATGGGCTCTATTATCACCACAATTGTAGCCGTTCTAATCCTGGCGGCCGTTTATTCGTATTGCGCTTATGCGGACCTTCTTGGTCGCGAAGGAGCACATATAGTCTTCATTGTGGTTTACTTTTTCTTCGGTTTGCTTCGGACTGCTACTTCCGCCGCCACCAGCATTACTTCTGAGAAAGAAGCCCGGACCTGGCCTATGCTGCTCACCACCCCGCTGACCGAAAAACAAATTGTCTTCGGTAAAATCATTGGCTCGTGCCTCGGAGGCTGGGCCTTCTGGCTTTTGCTTGCCGCTCACGTCACAGTGTTCAGCCTGGCAGGCTGTATCCCGCCTGCCGCTATCTTGCCTTTAGCGTTGTTAATCGTAAGCAGTACGCTTTTGGTTTCCGCTGTTGGCGTTTTTTTCAGTTCCTGTTTCAAACGCAGCTCGATATCGGCATCCATAAACCTTGTCTTATTTCTCGGCTTTACGGTACCGGTCTGCTGTCCTTTGCCTCTTCCCCCTTTTCTGATCAGTCCGCTTTTCGCAGCAATCATGATCCTGGGTGTCACCGGTGGCTGGAGCGAAATTAATGGACCGTTTCAACAAACCGGACGCGGAATGGATTGGCTTGTAGCATTTTTGGTTTCGTGGCTTGGACTTATAATTCTTTTGGTAATATACTTGTCGCTGGCATTGGGTGCTTTCGCTATAGCAGTTAGCAATATACGCCGGAGATCCTTATAGCTGGTATTAAAGTAGTTATGATTGCTGTTTTATACAATTTCATCTTGAAGGTTCTGAGCCCGCTGCGGCTGACGGGGCCCATTTTCGATAAGGAGCTTCGCGTATCCAGCAGACGACGCAGAAACTATGTTCTCCGCTTCGCTTATATAGCCTTGCTGACCGCCTTTTTAGTTCTTGTCTGGATCGAGGCAATGGGACAAAGCGGATCGTCCTTATATCGAATCTCCCGAATGGCCGAAGCCGGAAAATCCATCGTCATTTATACGGTTTGGTTCCAGTTTTGTGCCACTCAGTTCCTCGCCGTGATTTTGCTCAGCAATTCCATCAGCGACGAAATCTATCACCGTACCCTCGGCCTGCTGATGACTACGCCGATTAACAGCTTTCAGATCGTCATGGGAAAACTTCTCAGCAAGCTTCTGCAGTTGGTTTTGCTGATGGCCATCAGTCTGCCGTTGCTGGCCATCATCCGCGTCATGGGCGGCGTGCCCTGGAATTACGTCATATCGAGCCTTTGTATCACTCTGACGACCGTAATTTTTGTCGGCTCGCTCAGCTTGTTCTTCTCGATATTCAGCCGAAGGACATACGTGGTTATTATCTTTGCCATTCTCACACTATTTGTGCTTTTCGGTCTGCTGCCGTGGTTATCCGGCTTCATCTACTATTTCTTTGCCGACCGTTGGCCCGGACCCCGACTGACAGAGGCCATCTTCTTCGCAAATCCCTATGGCATTATGGTGTTCAATACCACAATGATGATTTCCCCGACGGGAACAGGCGGCTTGGCCGTCAGGCTTTGGCCCGTACATTGCGGGATTATGCTGAGTGCTTCGAGTGCCATTCTTTTCCTTTCGGTGTGTGTGGTGCGCAAAGTCGCGTTGCGCCAGGCCACGGGGCAATTGGACAGTTCCTCCGGTAAACGCCGCTCTCGTCGTGCAGCTAAGGGAGGTGGAGGCGACCAACAGGTTTTTGCCGGGGCAATCAGACGCGTTGTCGGCCCTCCGATCATCTGGAAAGAGCTGCGATCTCCAATGTTCAGACATCATAAGATCCGTACCTGTATTTTA
>Ga0268282_1000260_pt1 | contig 29758 bp, 28 predicted proteins | sample saktaG_12_FD_190133 | JGI IMG/M metagenome (GOLD analysis project Ga0268282, IMG submission 190133) | Saline water microbial communities from Sakinaw Lake, British Columbia, Canada - sak_2011_5_24_120m | ecosystem: Environmental > Aquatic > Non-marine Saline and Alkaline > Saline ...
AACTTCTATTTCCTCTCTACGGTAGCCAATCATTACCCTATATAATGAGATCGGGCTTATTGAACAATGGATTGAGTTCGACCGCTTCGCGGATCGACTCAATCCTTATAGGTTTCACGCCGCTTTGCGGCGTGGGCCAATCGTGGAAGCGCAGCGCAGCTCGGCATTCACGTCGCGAAGCGACGTGAACCATTAAATGTTAAGAACTAAATCAATAATATTGGATATTAATATATTGTTTCTTGATTTTAATCGTATATTAATAGGCAGCTCTGTGTCAGGTCTCGCTTTTTGCCATCTGTCCAGCTTACAAATTCTCAAAACAAAAAACCCCGTCTCTTCATTTGAGAAACGGGGTTTTGTTTACAATCTGCCCATGATTCCATCCTTCTTTGTAACATCAAAGATTTATAGCTAACACCAAAGATGTACCGTTGTTAACCGTCACTACTTAAGATACTTGAAAAATTTTACATCAGGGGAAATTACCAGTGTCGTGTCCTTTTTGAGCGTCTTTTTATAGGCTTCGAGGCTTCTTGTAAATTCAAAGAATTCCGAGTCTTGTTTATAGGCGTCTGCATAGATCTTCACCGCCTGAGCATCCCCTTCTCCCTTGTTTTTTTCAGACTCTCTGTACGCCTTTGCCAGTATTATGGTCCTTTCCATATCGGCCTTTGCCGTTATCTTCACGGATTCTTCTTCACCTTCGGATCGATACTGCTTGGCCTGTCTTTCTCTCTCCGCCCTCATCCTGTCAAAGACGTGTTTTTCGTTCTGTTCGGGGAGATCTGCCCGCTTGACCCTTACATCAACAACTTTTATACCGTAACCGCTTGCATGAGCATCAGATTTATCGCTTACTATCTTCATAACCTCGTCTCTCGTTTTCGAAACGATATCCACCAGGTCATGCTTCCCCAGCTCAACCCTGAGCTGCGCATAGACAATATCGTCGAGCCGCGACTGCGCTCCAATCTCACTCTTAACGGTTTTGTAAAACTTCAGCGGATCGATAATTTTCCATTTGGTATAGTTGTCAACCACGAGATTCTTTTTGTCTTTGGTGAGTATCTCGGCAGGGGGGGCGTCGTATAATAATATCCTGCTCTCAAATAAAACTACCCGCTGAACAAAGGGTAGCTTAAAGTGAAGTCCCGGTTGTGAAACCTGTCCGACCGGTTTTCCCATCTGTATGACTATGGCCTGTTCTGTCTGGTCCACCGTATAAACAGAAAGCGAAACTATCATGAAGACGATCAGCACAGCAATCAGTCCAAGTGATTCTACCTTTTTCATTATTTCCTCCTAAAACCTGCGGGTTACAGTTACACCCAGCAGGCATATTTACTACTTATTGATTTCCGTTATTCCCTTCTTCAACGGAAGATACGGCAATACATTGCCCCCTATTTTACCCTCAATGACGATCTTGTTGATCGAAGGCATTATCTCTTCCATCGTCTCTATGTATAGCCGTTTCTTCGTAACGTCCTTGGCCATCTTGTACTGCTTGAGGATCTGCAAAAACCTGCTCACATCTCCCTGTGCAGAAATGATCCTTGATTCTTTATAGGCAACGGCATCATTTGTAATCTGGGATGCTTTTCCCTTTGCCTTGGGCAGAATCTCATTACGGTATCCATAAGCCTCATTGACCATTTTGGCTTTATCCTCCTTGGCACTGGCAACATCCTTGAAAGCTGCCATAACCTGATCGGGAGGATGGACATCCTGAAGCTGAACGGCCACTATATGTATTCCTGCATTATAACTGTCCAATATCCTTTGAAGTATCTCTTTGGTATCCTGCTGAACCTGAAACTTCCCTACGGTAAGAATATCATCGATGGCGTTACTTCCGGCAACTTCTCTCATCGCCGCTTCAGCCGCATCCTTTACTGTCTTGTCCTGTTCTCTCACGTTAAACAGATAATTCATCGCGTCACTTATCTTATATTGAACGATGAAGGTCATATTTACTATATTTTCACCCTTTGTTAACATAAGGCTTTCCGCCTGAACTGCGCTGAAACGTCCGTGTTGCTTATCGCCGATCGTCCTGAAACCTACCTCTATTCTTCGCACCTGGGTCACTTTCGGTTTTAACACCGATTCAATCGGAGCTGGCAGGTGATAATGAGGACCAGACTGTGTGGAGCGAACCGCCTCGCCAAACCTTTTTACTACCCCTATTTCGTCTGGAGCAACGAAGTAGATGCCGGACGCCAGCCACAACAGAAATGCTGCCGCTATCAACAGGGGAACCAGTCCATGCCGTCCCATAAACGACGGAAGTCTAAACGGCATTAATTTCTTGATTGTATCCATCACAACCTTTAAGTCAGGCTGCCCTTTGCCCTCCCATGGATTTTTGTCACCATCTTGCCAACCCATAATAACACCTCTAAAAGTGAAGCTCCCCGCCCACAGGGCGGGGCTTCCCGGTAAGGAATATGTTTATTTTATATTATGCGCCCCTTACCCCGCCTACAAGGCGGGACTTGCGGGTGCACTCCCGGTCAGAACTATCTGTATTTTTCATCAGAAAACATGAAATCTTTAATAATTTCCCATTCAAAATTAACTTAGAACTAACATGCCTGTTAAGAACTGTCAAACAGAATAATGCATGGCAACAGACCATTTTACTCTACAGAGGAGATACGGAGATCCGGCGGTATTTGGTTGCAGCTCTTAAACCCCTGACAGCCCTTTGAGGTTTCACTGCCTATGAACAACCGCTTCTATTGCATAAAATACACAGATATGGTACTGAAAATAAAAAATTGCGAGGTGCACAGAATGATGAATCCAGAGGTCTTCAGGGAGTACGATGTAAGGGGAGTCGTTGGAAGTGATTTGAATTTTGACTTCGTTTACAACCTGGGACGGGCCATCGGTACTTACGGGGTCACCCACGGTGTAAAAACGATGACTGTTGGAAGAGACTGCCGCTTGAGTTCCGAAGAATACAGCGGTGCCATCAGAAGTGGAATCATGGCGACGGGTATAGATGTGATAGATATCGGTCTGTGCGCCACACCGATGCTTTATTTTTCCATCAGACACCTCAATACGGACGGAGGCGTAATGGTAACCGGAAGCCACAATCCACCCGAATTCAACGGGTTCAAGATATGTGTCGGGCCGGATACGATCTACGGTGAAGAGATACAAAAATTGAGAGAAATAATGGAAGAGGGAAACTTCGCCTCCGGAGATGGAACTTTACGGGAAAAAGACGTGTCAAAAACCTACCAGGATTATTTATACAAAAATGTTGAAATAAAGGAGGGGTTAAACGTTGTGCTGGATGCCGGAAACGGTGTCGGCGGAGTTTTTGCCATTCCCCTGTTTGAGAAGTTCGGCTGTAATGTAACTGATATTTACTGTGATATGGATGGCACGTTTCCCAATCACTTTCCGGATCCTACTGTCCCTGCAAACCTTACCGACATTATCGCACTCGTCAAAGATAAAGGGGCTGATGTCGGGATTGCCTTCGATGGCGACGCCGATAGAATCGGTGTCATCTCCGACACTGGAGGAATACTCTGGGGAGACGAACTTCTTCTGCTTTTCTCACGGTTTGTTCTTAAGGAGAGTCCGGGTGCCGCAATAATAGGGGAGGTAAAATGCTCTCAGAGACTATATGACGACATAAAAAAGCACGGCGGAAGGCCTATTATGTGGAAGGCTGGCCATTCTCTTATCAAGGGCAAGATGAAAGAAGAAAAGGCACTGCTCGCAGGAGAGATGAGCGGCCACCTGTTCTTTGCCGACAGGTACTTCGGTTATGATGACGCCATTTACGCATCGCTTAGGTTATTCGAAATTCTTTCCAAAACAGGTAAAAAGATCAGTGAGTTGTTATCCGATGTTCCCCAAACCGTTTTCACCCCCGAAATCAGGGTAGACTGCCCTGATAACATTAAATTTCAGGTGGTAGAAAAAGTGAAGGCCCATTTTCAGAAAGATTATAAAACGATTGACATCGACGGTGTGCGCATCCTTTTTGATGATGGCTGGGGACTTCTGCGGGCATCAAATACCCAGCCGGTACTGGTTCTCCGATTTGAAGCATCCACCGAGGAAAATCTCAACACAATAAAAACGATGGTAGAAAGTGTTCTGGCAGATACTATAAGAAGATACGAAAAGTAACCAATTTTCGGTAATTTACTCAACGCAGGAAAAACTGAACCAGACATTTTTGACGGCTTCGTAAAAAGTCATAAATCGCACCATTTGTCGTCCTGAACTTGTTTCAGGATCTCACTTGTTTCAGCATCTAATTATTTCAGTAAGTTAGAGACCCTGAAATAAATTCAGGGTGACAAAAAAAGTCTTTTGCGAGCAAATTTGAGCATTTTGGGGAAAGACTACATAAAAGAGGATTTGTAAACTTCCTTTTCTGAATCGACCTCCATGAGGTGATTAACAGAAAACTCGTATACTTTGCCGCCTTCAAAATCGGAAGGAGAAAAGAGGATCGCAAGATTTCCAGCGGTTGACTTTCTCCCCTCAAACCCGATATGCAGCAGCGTTGAACGGATAGAGGCAAGAATAGTCCTCGCCGTTTCTTCGTTTCTCCCTATGACTTCCGTAACTATCCCGACTTCGTGAGAAACATCGCTCCGGGGTTCAAGTTCACCCATTACTCCGTCAATCCCATAATTAACAAAACGAATTGAATAATCTATTCCTTCTTTCACATCCGGGAAATTATCTCCCACCTCTCCTTTTACCTGTGCCTCAAGCTCCAACAGGGAAGAAATGAAGGAAGGATCTCTTGCTCCGGCAATGCACACAAAGCGAAATCCCATAAACCGCACACCCTCACACTTAAGATGAGTTGTGTCTTTCGGAATAAAACGGGAACCTGAAACCTTTACCGTCCTTTCATCCAGCTCCTCAAATTTCACCTGAGAGATATCGATACAGCCGTCTGTAACCCACAGCTTTAGCGGATCTTCCTTTTCATAAAGACTGTGAGCGGCAACCGAAATCCTCGTGCACCGTCTTGCCGGATTTGTCGGAAAAACCAGAAAATGATCTTTTTTCAATATCCCGAAAAGGCAATCCCTTCCGCTCCCCGGCTCGGACGCAATCGCACCGCATTCCAGAATTTTACCAAGGTGAATGGCAAGTCCCTTCGGAAAACCTTTCCATATCGGAAAAGCGGCAAATTCGGCAACATCGAGGCTTCTCCCCGCAATTATTAAATTTGCCCCCGCTTCAAGCGCTTCAACAAATGACTCCACGCCTATCTGTGCAACCAGCCTCTCGGAATCGTGAATCATTTTTTCATTCAACGGCGGTTCCACCGACAAGGGCTTTACCTTACCTTCGTTAAGCTTCTTCAGCAGAAGCTCCCTAGAAACATCACTGTAGATAACCGCTCTTCTAAACTTGATTCTCTCCTCTCGTTGTACCTCGTCGACTATATCCAACACCCAGTCGACGTGGGGCTTGGCCCCCGCACCTCCCGCAGTTCCTATCAGGACAGGAATATCAAGAGAATTTGCCCCTCTCAATATATATATAAGGTCCCTCCTTACCTCCTCTCTTGTCGTAAAAGAAACACCCGCTCCAAGGTAATAAGGGCCGGGATCGGTAGAACCTCCATCCACTGCAATAACATCTGGCTTTAAGTTTAAACCTGCTTCAAAAGATGACAAAGGGAAGCCATACCCAAGAATCCCGTTCGGGGAAAGTATTTTTATCTCTTTCATAATTCCAACACCACATCCAAAATTGGGGCATGCTGTTGTGCCCCGTAAATATCCCGGTCACCAAAATTTCCTGAAGGTATTTTTCTCTTGATGTTGAACTTCACGGCAAGCGCATCATCAAAGTATATGACATCAAGAATCTCATCATCAGAAACACTATAGAGTTTCTTAATCAGACCCTTGTTAATTAGCTGTTTCTCCTTTACTTTTCTATAAACTTCAACGTCCTTAAACATCACATCAAAAGTCAGAATAAATGCTCCCGCATTTTTCGATCTGATAACCTGAGTGACGTCTCGTAATTTAATCGCCATATGTCAACTTATCCCTCATTCACCGCTTTCATTATGGACAACCCACTGATCAAAAGGACAGTCAGCGGTATCGAGTGTCGATGGTTTCAGCTCTTCGACGAACCGAGAAAGTTTCAAGGTGCCGTTCCACGTGCCTCCCCTTGCATAATCGATCAGGGGATAGCAGAAATACAGCTGATCTTTAGCCCTCGTAGCCGCCACATAAAAGAGCCTCCTCTCCTCCTCTTCCCCGTCCTCCTCTTTAAGTGCCCGTGCCAGCGGAATCATCCCGTCTGAACACCAGATCATAAATACCGACGACCACTCAAGGCCTTTCGCCTGATGAATCGTGCTCAGGACAACCCTCTCTTCATCCCTGTCTTGATAATAGGTTCTATCCTCGTCAACCTCTATATTTGTCATTAATGCCAGCTCGCTTAAAAAATCCTCAATGGAACTGAACTTCTTTGAAAAATTCCCAAACTGATTCAGATCCTCTTCTCTCGACTCCATATCCGAATATTTTCCCTGAAGGTATTCACGGTATCCGCTCTCCAGAATAATGTCTATCATTTCCGATGAGGATTCCCTGCTCGGCGAATCAACAATATTTTCTATCATTATCCTGAATTTCCGGAGACTTGGGGCTGCCGTTTTTGCAGTACATTTCATAAAATTATCGGAGGCAACTGCAGAAAGAGGGTCTGAACTGGCGGAAACAAATTTCCATATCCTGTCAGCGGTAACTTTACCGACATTTTTGTAGAGCATGAGCACCCTCTTCCATGCCAGCACATCATACGGATTAACCATGATCCTCATAAAAGATGTAACATCCTTAACGTGGGCCTGCTCGAAAAATCGTATACCCGACCTGATCTCAAAAGGAATGCCCCTCCTGGTCAGCTCCATTTGAAGCTCCATGGAGTGATAGTGGGCTCGATAAAGTACGGCAATTTCATTAAGTGGAACACCCTCCGATATCAATTCGAGGATACGCTGGGTAACAAAATTTGCCTGCTGTATGACATTATTTGCGGATACAAGGATCGGCCTGATCCCGCCAGATCTTACAGCCCTCAATTCTTTTTTAAACTGTTTTTCATTATTTATTATGCTCTTATTGGCCAGATTAAGAATTTCAGGGGTGCTCCTGTAGTTGGTTTCAAGCTTAAATACTTTTGCATCGGGATACTTCTCGGGAAACCCGATAATATTGGCAAAATTTGCCCCCCTGAAGGAATATATGCTCTGCGAATCATCTCCCACCACCATCAGATTCCTGTGGCGCGAGGCAAGGAGGTCTAAGATTTCTGCCTGTACAATGTTGGTGTCCTGGTATTCATCTACCAGAACATGCAAAAACCTGTCCGTATATTCCTTAAAAACCTCCGGATTGCTGATCAGGAGGTTCCTTAAATTCAAAAGGAGATCATCAAAATCCATCACGTTCAATTCTTTTTTCCTGTCCCGGTATCGGGAGGCAACTTCGGTAATTTCATCAATTAAGTTGCAAAAATAAGGATATTTCCTGGCAATAACCCGATTAATTTTATCTTCCGTATTGCCTGAAAGGCTTACGATATCCCCCACAACATTCCCCTTGGGAAATTTCTCGATCTCATTGCTAAACCCGAGTTCGGATATGCAGGTATTTATAAGCTGCCTGGAATCCTCACTATCCATAATCGAGTAGTTGCTGTTATAGCCGAGAAGATGACCGCTCCTTCTCAATATAAGATTAGCTATGTGATGAAATGTCCCGCCCCACAGCCTGCCTATATCAATACCGGTGAGCATTTCAACTCTTTCGAGCATTTCACGGGCGGCCTTGTTGGTAAAGGTGGCAAGGAGGATGCGTTCAGGTTTCACACCCGATTCAATCAGCCTTGCCACCCGGTAAGTCAGCGCACGGGTCTTCCCGCTACCGGCCCCCGCAATGACGAGGATGGCACCGCTCTTCGCCATAACAATCTGAAGCTGCTCAGGATTAAGTTCTCTTTCGTAATTCACCATGTTTACACAAGTTTCAGGTTTTGGATTTCAAGTTCTCTACCACTTCAAACTCACGAAACTTTAATTTTTAGACTTTAAACTTTTCTTGATCCCCTCAACCGTCTCTTCACTGTTGGTGGAAGCAAAATTTTCGAGCACCCCTTCGGTTTCATAAAACCCTATAAGCGGTGCAGTCTTTTCATCGTATGTTTGCAGTCGATAAACGATCGCTTCTTCGGTCTCATCATCCCGCTGGATGACCGGACTGCCGCACTTTTTGCACTTTCCATCAGCGGTCGGCGGCTTGCTTTTGATATTGTATATTTCCTGGCACTCTGAATTTGAACAGGTTCGTCGTGTCGTAAGCCGATCTAAAATAACATCCCTCGATACTTCCAGATTAACCACTAAATCGAGTTTGATATCCAATTTTTTGAGAAGATCTTTCAATTCCTCTGCCTGTTTGATCGTCCTTGGAAAACCATCGAGAATAAATCCCTTCTCACAATCAGGTTCCTGCAGACGTGCTTCCATGATATTCATGATCAGCGAGTCAGGAACCAGGTCTCCACGGTCCATATATCCTTTGGCCTTCTTGCCCAGCTCAGTTCCGGCTTTTACGGCCGCACGCAGGATATCTCCCGTCGAAATCTGTATTGATCCGTCAAAATCGCAAAGGAACTTGGCAATAGTTCCCTTGCCGGCACCAGGTGCCCCTAAAAGTATAATCCTCATTTAAACCTCCTTGAATATAATTTAACTTTGAACCTGGAAATATAGGGAAAATTGAGATAGGGGTCAAGTAAATAGTGAAGCCCCGCCCTGTGAGCGGGGCTTCGATGTGTCGAAAAGGTTTTACTCGCGACTTACCGCGCCGTAAGTTTTGCTACGGCATTGCCTATTCTCTCCAAACCTTTTTGAATGTTTTCCATTGACATGGCATAGGAAAGGCGTACGTGATTATCATTACCAAAAGCAATTCCGGGAACAACAGCAACATCCACTTCGTTGAGAAGATACTCTGCAAAATCAGTGGAAGTGTCTATCTTCTTATCACAGTAAGACATCGCAAACAGCGAGGATATATCGGGAAATACGTAAAAAGCGCCCTGCGGGTTCATGCAGTTGACACCGGGAATACTGTTTAATGTTTTAACGATATAATCTCTTCTCTTTTTAAATTCTTTCACCATTTTGTCCACAGCATCCTGGTTCCCTTCCAGGGCTTCCACTGCCGCTTTCTGGGAAATAGATGTGGGATTTGATATGTTCTGGCTCTGTATTTTTGTAACGGCAGCAATAATATCTTCAGGACCGGCAGCATAACCGATCCGCCATCCTGTCATGGCATAAGTTTTTGAAACTCCGTTGACGACTACGGTAAGCCTTTTTATCTCTTCTCCAACGGAAGCTATATTATAAAAACGAAAATCATCGTAAATAATCTTTTCGTAGATGTCATCCGATATTACAAGAATGTCCTTCTTTACGATTATCTCCGCCAGGGCTTCAAGCTCCTCAGAGGAGTAAGCGACTCCCGTAGGATTTGAAGGGCTGTTTAATATAACGGCCTTCGTATTATTTGTAATAGCCTTCTCAAGTTGCCCGGGATTTATTCTAAAGCCGTCAGATTCTTTTGTGTCAAGAATAACAGGCGTTGCCCCGGCAAGAATGACAAAAGCCGGATAGGAAACCCAATACGGAGACGGCACAATAACCTCATCCCCCTCTTCGAAAAGGGCCTGCGCAAGGTTGTAGAGGGTATCCTTTGCCCCGCAGGAAACCACTACCTGCGATCTGTTGTAGGTCAATTTATTATCCCGCTCAAGCTTATTTATAATAGCATCTTTGAGCTCATCTATACCGCTTGACGGAGTATACTTGGTAAAACCTTCTTCTATTGCCTTTATGGCCGCCTGTTTGATGTTGAAAGGAGTGTCAAAATCCGGTTCTCCGGCACCGAAACCTACCACATCTCTCCCCTCTGCCCGCAACGCTTTTGCCTTCATAGTAATTGCAAGCGTTGGTGATGATTTTACTCTTCCTACTCTTGACGCTAATTTCACTTTGAATATTTCTCCTGTAATTTTCTGCAAACAATATTCGGAACCAATCCCTCGCATGAACCTCCGAGGCTTGCCACCTCTTTTATAAGTTTAGAACTCGCATAAAACCACTTGTATCCCGTCATCAAAAATACCGTCTCAATTTCCCTGTCCAGTCTCCTGTTCATAATAGCCATCTGGAACTCATATTCAAAATCCGACACGGCCCTTAAACCTCTCAGGATAACATCTGCAGCCTCTTTTTTTACATAATCGATGAGAAGTCCGGGATAGTTGTCAACCCTGACTCTCGGATTATCTCCGATGACCCCCTTTATCATCTCCATTCTTTCCTCAACAGAAAAAAGAGAAGCTTTATCGGGATTATACGAAATCAGAATGATAAGTTCATCAATAACCAGCAGTCCCCTCCTGATTATGTCAAGATGTCCGTTAGTAATAGGATCAAACGAACCGGGATAAACAGCTAATTTTTTCATAATTCCCTTTCTTCTTGTTCAGCAATTTAATTTGAATCTCCCACAAGCCGAAATGTGGTGCTCCCCGCCTACTGGGCGGGGATTACGTTTGCACTCCCGGTAAAGGTATCTCCTTCTAAATCGGCCTTGACTTTACCCGGTATGCATTTTCAAAAAAGAAATCATTGTATCACTATATCTTTTCTGATCCATTAGAACAAATTCATCAGCATTCCAGTCCAGCTCTTCTCTACAGGAATGCTGAAGGACAATAATGCCGTCTTCGGAAACCAGACTGCCCCTACCTAATAAATACAAAGTTTTTTTGATAAAACCCTTTTCATAGGGTGGGTCGGCAAAGATGACATCAAACTGTTCCTTTTTCTTGTTAAACCGTTTAAGACTCTCGTCAACAGGCGCCGATATTATTTCATACTTATTATTAAAACCACACACGCTCAAGTTTTTTTTAATTGTCTCAATCGAAAAGCGATTTACTTCAACAAATACAACTTTTACAGCTCCCCTGCTCATCGCCTCCAGGCCAATACTCCCCGTTCCGGCAAAGAGATCAAGAAACGTCTTTCCCTCTATTGGCGGCAGTATATTAAAAAGCGCCTCCTTGATCATGTCCGATGTAGGCCTGATATGACCTTTTGGCACAAATATACGTCTTCCCCTCGCCTGCCCCCCAGTAATTCTCATAAACTTAAGTGCCTAAAGTTCGAAGTGTCTAAAGTGAACTAAAGTTAAAGTACACGCCTTTGGCGTGGTCAATTTTAAAACAGGTTCGCTGAAAGCGCATTCTTTAAATTTAGGCACTTTAGTCACTCTTTCAAATAGTCCCTGATAAGGACTTCGGCAATCTGAATAGCGTTAAGAGCTGCCCCCTTCCTCAGATTGTCCGATACAATCCACATATCGATCCCGTTTGCTATTGACTTATCTTCTCTGATTCTTCCTACAAAAGTATCGTCCTTGCCTGTGGCATCTGTTGCAAGAGGGTATTCGGATTTGCCGGGATTATCAACAACAACTACCCCCGGTGCCTTTAAAAGTATTTCTCTCACCTCTTCAGGTGTGATTTTTCTTTCAGTTTCAATATTGACCGATTCTGAATGAGAATAAAAAACAGGTACTCTAACCGCAGTCGCCGTGATGGCTATCGAATCATCTTCCAAAATCTTTTTGGTTTCGTTCACCATCTTCATCTCTTCTTTGGTATAGCCATTATCCAGAAAGACATCTATCTGCGGCAGACAGTTAAAAGCAATCCTGTGGGGATAGACTTCCACCTTTGGTTCCTTAAGACTCAAAAGCGCTTTTGTCTGTTCAGCAAGTTCTTCAATAGCATCTTTACCTGTTCCTGACACAGACTGATAGGTAGACACCACAATTCTCTTTATTTTAGCTGCATCGTGAATCGGCTTTAAGGCTACAACCATCTGGATTGTCGAACAATTCGGATTCGCTATGATGCCCTTTGTCTTATACTGTCCGATCGCTTCAGGGTTGACCTCAGGTACAACGAGGGGGACTGCAGGATCCATCCTGAAGGCATTGGTATTATCTATAACTACACACCCTGCCCTGGCAGCAATAGGTGCAAAACGCTCACTGATACTACCGCCGGCCGAAAATAGACCTATTTCTATCCCTTCAAAAGAATCTTCATCCAGCACCTTTACGGGATAGGATTTCCCTTTAAACTCCAACATCTTTTCATGGGAGCGTTCCGATGCAAGGAGCGTTAATTCGCCTACCGGAAAATCCCTCTCTTCCAAGATCTTAATCATCTCATTTCCTACAGCACCCGTCGCACCAACAACCGCCACATTGTATCTCCTCATACAATTAACTCCTTACTTATTACTTCTCAATTCTTGCTTTTCCGCTTCTGTTTTTTCTTTAGAGCTCCTCTTCTTCACAACGTTAGACAGCTTCCACACAGGACCGGAGATGCTATAACCTGCGGCAAAGGTAAAAAGCATTATCTGAGGCTCTGCAACAACTATAATCAGAAGAACAACAATTACGAAAAAGGTCATAAAGGGTTTTCGTGAAAAAAGATTCAGGTCTTTGAAACTGTAATATTTTATATTGCTGACCATCAATAAGGAAAGCAATATCATACCGATTAATATGGATGGGTGATTAAGCTGCCCTACTCCCCCCAGATAATAGAAAAGGAGTACCCCTGTTGCCACAACCGAAGCAGCAGCCGGTATAGGGAGCCCGTTGAATACCCTGCTTTCTATAATGCCAATCTGAATGTTAAATCTCGCGAGCCTAAGTGCCCCGCAGACAACAAACAGAAACGAGGCGAGCCAACCCCATCTACCAAAGGGGGAAAGTGACCATGTATATGAAAGGATTGCGGGCGCAATACCAAAAGCGACCAAGTCCGCCAGAGAATCATATTCAGCACCAAACTTGCTCACCGTACGGGTTATCCTGGCGATTCTTCCATCGAGGGCATCAAGAACAGCGGCAACCAGAATCGCAATTGCGGCCCCGGGGAAGTCTCCTCTCATCGAAAAGACTATCGCATAAAATCCAAAAAAAAGACTGGCCGTGGTAAAAAGGTTAGGCAGGATATAAATTCCTTTTTTCATGTTATCTTTCTTAATTCTTTTCTTATTCATGTCAAATATCCAATCGGTGTTTCACCACCCTTGACCCTATCCCCCACCTTTACTGGAATGGTTGAATCAAGGGGAAGAAAAACTTCAAGTCTCGACCCAAAACAAATAAGACCGAAACGCTCCCCTTTTGCAACCTTCACCCCTTCTTTTATCCAGCAGACGATCCTCCGGGCTATCAACCCCGCTATCTGGATGGTAAGGATTTCCTGCCCATCATCGGTTGTAACAAGGATCGAGTTTCTCTCGTTGAGGGATGACGCCTTATCCAGATTGGCAGAAAAAAACTTCCCTTTTCTGTATACGATACTGTCCACACTGCCGGAATAAGGTATCCTGTTCACATGAACATTGAAGATGTTCATAAATATGCTTATTTTCTTAAATCTGCCTTTTAATATGGTATCTTCTGTAATTTCTTCTACTCTTAGAATCTTTCCATCGGCTGGAGATAGAACTGCCTTCTCATCCTCGGGGGTGTTTCTTTCAGGATTACGAAAAAACCAGGTAACAAATAAAGTGGCAATGAAAAATAACGCCGCTGCCCACACTACACCTGCAAAGGCAAAAATAACCACCAGTATTCCAAGGGATATAATAAAGGGCACCCCCTCCCTCGCAATAATGCTGCTGTGTTTCATAATTTTACCAATGTCAGGACTCACGATATTTTGACAAGATTTCAAAAATCTTATCTTTGCCCCTGAGTTTCGTTTTTTGAATTTCCTTTTTTTCCATCTCTTCTTCTGGTGTGAGATGGAGCCTTTTGTTAAAATCTTCCAGGATAGCTTCAAGCTTTCTATGATCTTCCACAAACTTTTTCAACTCTTCGTCTTGATCAATATACCTTGCTATCAAAGCCTCTTCTGGTTTTTCCATAAATCACTACCCTCCCAGTAAAATAGGTTTCATTTAAGATTACTGTATGAGCTTTGAAAATCAGCCCCCTATTTATCTGCAACCCTTTTCATTTCTGCCTCAGAGAGGCGAAGATATTGAGGGGTAAAGGTCATTATATCCAGGATATCTCCCCCAATAAATTTATTCATTCCTAAAAGGCCCACCGCAGAAGCCTTTATATATTGAAGGTGTGATAATGCAAAATACGATCTGTCAGGCAAAATTTCCTTGATAAGCCCACGGTAGTTTCTTGCGCCATTACCAAGAAATATAACCTCCTCATCGATGCCCTTCAAAAATGTCTCGGGATCAACAACCACTTCTTCCACTATCTTTTCCGGCATGCCTCTTCTGTCGGGTCTGTAAAGTGCAGTGTATACCTCTTTTTTCCTGGCATCTAACATGGGACAAATTGTGATCGTCGAGTTAGCAACGTTCAAAGCAAGGGCATCTATAGAGGATACACCGACAACCGGTTTATTTGCAGCAAGGGCAAGCCCTTTAACCGTACTTGCACCTACCCGGAGCCCCGTAAATGAACCGGGGCCTACCGTCAATGCAAATAAATCTACCTCCGCTATCTCTGTACCCGCAACTGAAAGTATTCTCTCTATTGCGGGCAGAAGCGTTTCCGAGTGATTTATACCTACATTTATCAGACACTCACCCAGGACAGAATCACTGTTCAGAAGAGCAACGCTTCCACTTTGTGTCGATGTATCAATCGCTAATGTCAACATACCATTTATGTTAAAATATCACAACGCAAATACTTTTTTCTTTCGGACTTTGTAAGTGCTAATGGTTCTGAGCGAAGAAAACTGACCGGAAGCACACCTGCAAGCCCCGCCTTGTAGGCGGGGTAAGGGGCGCAATATAAAACAAATATATTCCTTACCGGGAAGCAACCACACCCTGTGGGCGGGAAACTTCACTTTTTACGAACTTGACATGCTCGTTTCTACTGAAAACCGACAACTGCCTACCTACTTTCCAAATATCCTCACAATATCATTATAAAAAACAAATATCATCAACATTATCAACAGAGCAAATCCTATCTGCTGTGCCATCTCTCTCCATTTGACATTTACTTCCCTGCCCGATATCAGCTCAATAATGAAGAATAAAAGATGCCCTCCATCAAGAAGGGGGACGGGAAAGAGATTGATTATTCCAAGATTTATACTGAGCAGAGCCATAAAAAATATAAACGGAATTATTCCTTCCTGGGCGCGAGCCCCTGCCATCTGTGCAATCAGTATAGGTCCACCCAATGTTTTGGCCGAAAGTTTACCCTCAACCATCTTTACAATACTAATCATTGTAATCTTTGTAATATACCATGTCTGTTCTATTCCGGCCCACAATGCACTGAAAGGATTTAACCGATCAATTATGGTATGCGAAGAAGCCTTTATTCCTATTTTATATGAATCAACCTTCTCACCAAAAATATTTTCTGATCTTGTAAGTTCTGCCTTTAATCTAAATTCTTCTATCTTTTTATTTCTCTCTACTCTTATCTCCAGTTCACGCCCTTCACTATTAACGATAATACCGGCAAGCTCACCCCAGTGCGAGATATCTTCACCGTTAATGGCCAGTATGATGTCTCCCCCTTTGATCCCCGCTTGAAAGGCAGGAGTCCCCTTTTGAACATCACCGACTTCCGTGGTGAGAACTGGGATTCCGATCATGTAAACGATGGCAAACACCATTATAGCAAAAAGGAAATTGAAGACAGGTCCCGCTGCAACGATTCCTATCCTCCTCAGTACATGTTGTTTCAGGAAAGATCTTTTTTCATCATCCTCCGATAATTGATCATCTGGTGACTCCCCCAGAAGTTTCACATAGCCGCCGAGAGGTATCATTGAAATAAGATATTCCGTTTCACCGATCTTTTTCCCGACCAGCTTTGGGCCAAATCCGAGAGAAAATTTCAACACACCAACCCCTGACCACTTGGCCATGAGAAAATGACCGAGCTCATGAACAAAGACTAATATCCCCAGAAGGATGATTACTGATATTATATTTATACTAACCAAGCGCCTATTCCTTTAAAGTATTTATTATTTTCGTCGCCTCATCCCGTGCCCACCTGTCTGCTTCTAAAACATCTTCTATGGACGAAATCTCTTTTTTCCGATGCAGGGAAAGGGTCTCTCGTACCACTGTCGGTATATCCACAAACCTTATTTTCTCTGCAATAAATGCCTCAACAGCCACTTCATTTGAGGCATTGAGTACTGCCGGCATTGTCCCTCCCTTTGTTCCGGCAAGATACGCAAGTCTTAGATTGGGAAACTTTTCAAAATCGGGAGGGAGTAATTCCAGTGTTCCCACCTTCAGAAGGTCTAACGAAGGACAGTTCGTTCTCGAAAGCCTTTCCGGATAAGAGAGCGCATAGGATATCGGTCCCCTCATATCGGCAACACCTAATTGAGCTATAACAGAACCATCTATAAATTCCACCATGGAATGGATCACACTTTGAGGATGAATGTGTACATCGATTTTATCAATATCAACGTCAAAAAACCATTTTGCTTCGATAACTTCAAGTCCTTTATTCATCATCGACGCAGAATCTATAGTAATCTTTTTCCCCATCTCCCACCTGGGATGTTTCAGTGCATCGGCAAGCTTGACTTTCGAAAGATCCTCCCCGGACACGTTAAGAAAAGGGCCCCCGGATGCCGTAAGAATAATTCTTTTTATATCCTCCTGCCTGCTGCCTGCCAAGCATTGAAAAATGGCATTGTGCTCACTGTCAACAGGCAATATCACAACTCCCTTCGATGCGGCCTCTTCAACAACGAGACTCCCGGCCATAACCATGGTTTCTTTATTGGCAAGAGCTATATTTTTCCCCGCATAAATCGCCTCCATGGTTGGAAGAAGCCCTGCTGCTCCAACTATAGCTGAAACCACCATATCCGCCTCTTTTACAGAAGCAGTTTCCTTGTATCCATCAACCCCGCAAAAAACCTTTATCCTGGAAGGAAAGTCAAGCATTTCCTTGAGCTGGCAAGCATAATTATCATCTATGACCGAAACTACTTTTGGTCTGAACTTTTCAATTTGATCTTTTAAAAGAGTGATATTACTGCCGGCTGAGAGGGCTACAACTTTAAACATGGAAGGATTGGTACTTATGACATCGAGTGTGTTTACACCAATGGAGCCTGTTGATCCTAAAATCGATATATTTTTCATTTGATTACGAATATATTGTAATAATAAACAAAAGGAACAATAAAGAGAAGACAATCCAGCCGATCCAATATTCCACCATGTCCAGGCAGTAAAAACCCGGAATCCTTCACACCTGAGGCCCTCTTAATTGTAGATTCACACAGATCTCCCAACTGTCCCAGGACACTCCCGACAAGACCCAGCAATATCGCGTGAACAATAGAAAGTGCAGGAAAAAACAAAAGCTTAAATATAATACATCCCGCGATACTTCCGCCTAACAGCCCTATCGTTCCCTCAACTGTCTTTCCCGAGCTTACATCCGGCAACAATTTCCTTTTACCAATAGATTTCCCCACGTAAAAAGCCGATATATCACCGGAAAATGCAAGAACTAAAGTAAAAAATATCCATAATGTCCCCTCTTCCAAACCCCGCATGAGTATTAGATACGACATCATCAGCGGGATGTATATAAAACCGAATACGACCTTCCCGGGAGCGGCTATGCTTATTGAACCACCTTTAAACCTTAAGAGAAAAAGAAGGAATGTTATAATTAAGGAAAATGTTATTATGGCAAGCTCAAGGTGAATGCCTCCAAGATATGCTGCAAGGGGTATCAACACACCTATCATCAAACCTTCCCCCTTTTCCCAATATAACCCCTCCGAAAAAACCATGTTGTTGTACTCTGTCACAGCTCCCAGTACAAGCAACACAACAAGTGCCGTAAATATCATCTCTGAACCATAAATTATAACGGCAAATATGGTAGGCAGTGCTATGATTCCTGTAATCCACCGCTTGATATGAGAATCCATAACATTCAATTCCTGGACAAAAAATCTCCGGCCCTGACCGGGAGCGCACCCGCAAGCACCGCCTTGCAGGCGGGGTAAGGGGCGCAATATAAAAGGAATATATTATTCGCTTTGCTCATGAAACTGCGTTTTCCTTACCGGGAAGCAACCCCGCCCTGCGGGCGAGGAGCTTCACTTTTTTCACTGAAGGCCGACGGTCAAATCATTACAATAGTTGTTCGCTCGTCTTACCGAATCTTCTCTCCCTCTCCTGGTAGTCTGCAATGGCTGTAATGAGATTTTCTCTGCGAAACTCCGGCCATAGAATATCCGTAAAATAAAATTCTGTATAAGCCATCTGCCATAGGAGGAAATTGCTTAATCTATGTTCTTCACCTGTTCTGATAAGTAAATCCGGTTCCGGCATACCAGCGGTATACAGGTAACCTGAAAATACATCCTTGCTAATGTCCATAGCTGTTATATTGCCGGCCTTGCTATCTTTTAATATCTTCTTCACCGCCTCAACTATTTCATCTCGGCCACCGTAACTCAGGGCCAAATTGAGTACCATCCCCTTATTGTTGGAGGTTTTTTTAATCGTTTCCCGAAGAATTTTCTTTACCGCCTTGGGAAGCATCTCAGTATTCCCTATGGTCATCAATTTTATGTCATTTTTAAGCATCTTCTGAAGTTCTGAACGGAGGAATTTTTCAAGCAAGTTCATTAACGCCCGCACCTCTATGGCGGGGCGAAGCCAGTTCTCGGTGGAAAAGGCATAAAGGGTAAGATAACCTATACCTATTTCCCGACAGGCCTCTACGATATCCCTCACCGAATCGGCACCTTTCTTGTGCCCGTCCATTCTTGACATGGAATTTATTTTAGCCCATCTTCCATTACCATCCATAATGATGGCTATGTGTTGAGGAAGTTTTGTATTGTCAATTTTCTTCATGTTAACCTTTGTAATACTCGCACACAAAGTAACAAAGTTTCAGGAAAGGTTAAAAACAATGATAAAGATGATAAGGAATAAAATAAGGATGAAAAACGAAACGGGAAAGGAAACTACAAATTTGTCCCTTTTGTACTTTGTGCCTTTGTGCCTATGTACCTACCTGTGTGGTTCATATTTCCATGATTTCCTTCTCTTTAGCAGTAAAAATTGCGTCTATCTTCTTTATATATTCATCTGTAACTTTCTGCACTTCATCCTGATATGTGTACAAATCGTCTTCTGATATTTCACTGTCTTTTTTCAGAGTCTTGAATTGATTGTTTGCATCCCTCCTTGTATTTCTCAATCTTATCCTGCTCTCCTCGGCCATTTTTTTTACAACTTTTACAATCTCTTTCCTGCTCTCTTCCGTAAGGGGAGGAATTGCTATACGTATCACATTTCCGTCATTGCTCGGCATCAATCCAAGATCAGATTTTTGTATGGCTTTCTCAATATTTCCTATCGCATTTTTATCCCAGGGAGAAATCAAGATAAGACGGCTTTCAGGGGTGGAAAGTGTAGCCATCTGATTCATAGGTGTCGGTGTCCCATAGTAATCGACCTTGATTCCATCAAGAAGAGAGAGCGAGGCTCTTCCAGTTCTCACTTTGCTCAAGTATTTTCCAAAAGATTCTATCCCCTCTTCCATCTTATCTCTTAACTCATCCAAAATCAGATCCTTCATTTCTCAACCCTCCACTACTGTTCCTATTGACCGTCCGACAACCACATTCTTGATATTTCCTCTCTTACCAAGATTAAATACCACAATAGGAAGACCGTTGTCCCTGCAAAGCGCTACAGCGGTTGAATCCATCACCTTAAGGTCTCTGTTAAGGACTTCCAAGTAGCTTATTTTACTAAACATCTTTGCGTCGTCAAATACAACAGGATCCTTATCATATATCCCGTCCACTTTGGTGGCCTTCAGAATAACATCGGCCTGTATTTCCATAGCCCGCAACGATGCAGCAGTATCCGTCGTAAAATAAGGGTTTCCAGTGCCTGCGGCAAGTATTACCACTCTCCCTTTCTCTAAATGTCGCAGCGTCCTCCTCATTATATACGGTTCTGCAACTTCTCTCATTTCAATGGCGGATTGAACCCGTGTTTCAACTCCGATATTTTCAAGGGCATTTTGCAAGGCAAGACTGTTTATTACCGTAGCAATCATACCCATGTAGTCTGCAGACGTCCTGTCTATACCCATGGCATCCGCTTCAACTCCACGGATTATATTTCCTCCGCCAACAACAATGCCTATCTGAACGCCTAAGTTTACGACTTCCTTGATTTCTTCTGCAATTAATCCGATGACACCGGAACTGATCCCGAAGGAACCTTCGCCGACAAGAGCTTCCCCGCTCAATTTCAGAAGAATTCTTTTATAGACCGGTTTATCCACTTAACTCCTAAAGCGGAAAAGTCGCAACCCCAAAAGTGCCTGAAGTTTGAAGTGCCTAAAGTGAGCTAAAGTTAATGTACACACCTTAGGTGCGGTCAAATTCGAAACAGGCTGAGCTGAAAGCGCATTTTTTAACTTTAGGCACTTTAAGCTCACTTTAGTTCACTTTACACTCTTAACTAAATCTTGCTGTTTGAACTGGTACCAACATCTGCGCAAAAAACGCAGTTGTTGTGAATAAAGACTCTAATAGCTGAATGCTTACTATATTTCCTCACCCAGCTGGAATCTGGCAAACCTTCTTACTATAATATTTTCACCGGTCTTGGCAATCATATTCTTAACGAGCGTTCCTACGCTAATATCAGTATCTTTGACAAACTTCTGTTCTAAAAGACACGCATCCTCGTAGTACTTTTTAAGCTTGCCTTCGATTATTCTATCAACTATTTTTTCCGGTTTTCCTTCAGCTAACGCCTGACTTTTATAAATCTCTTTTTCTTTTTCCAATATATTTTCAGGTATATTCTCCGGGTTTAAATAAAGAGGATTTGCGGCCGCAATATGCATAGCAATATCTTTTGCGAGTGTCTGGAAATCCTTCGTCTTGGCAACAAAATCCGTCTCGCAATTAATCTCGACCATGACACCGATCTTCCCGCCCATATGAATATACGAGGCAACAGCTCCATCCTTAGCCGCCTTTGACGACCTCTTAGCGGCTGCTGACATACCTTTTTTCCTTAAATATTCGATTGCCTTTTCAAAGTCACCATCACTTTCAGTCAACGCTTCCTTGCAATCCATCATACCCGTGCCGGTTTTTACCCTCAATTCCTTTACCATAGATGCTGAGATGCCCAATTTTACTCCTCCTCCTCAGTTTTCTCACTTAAAGTCTCATCAATATCAGTTGCAGTAGGCTCTTCTATATCAAGGCCTTCATCTTTAGTTTCAATACTCTCCGGAACGTCTAACTCCAGACCATCTTCCTTTTTAATCTCTTCCGTCAATTCTTTGTCACTTTCAGCCTGCAAACGCTCCTCAAACTTTTTCTTGCCTTCAATTACAGCATCTGCCATCTTTGAAGAGAATAATTTTATAGCCCTTATTGCATCATCGTTCCCTGGAATAATATAATCTATCTCGTCCGGATCGCAATTTGTATCAACTATGGCTACTATCGGAATCTTTAATTTTCTTGCCTCATTTACCGCAATATGTTCTTTCTTGGGATCAACAATAAAAACTCCTTTAGGCGGTCCTTCCATATTTCTTACACTGCCCAGAACTTTTTCAAGCTTATCCCGTTCTTTTTGAAGTTTCAGCACCTCTTTTTTAAGAAAGGCATTTATACTTTCATCCTCAAACATCTTGTCCAGAGCATTTAATCTGTCAACACTCCTCTTAATGGTATTAAAGTTGGTGAGCATTCCTCCCAGCCACCTCTGGTTGACATACGGCATACCGCATCTTCCCGCTTCTTCCCTGATCGATTCCTGACCTTGTCTCTTCGTACCGACAAATAGAATTTCTCCACCTTCAGCCACCAGATCAACGACAAAGCTATAAGCAATCTTAAACATTCCTACAGTCTGTTGAAGATCGATGATGTAAATACCGTTCCTTGCCCCGAATATGTAGGGCTTCATTTTAGGGTTCCACTTATTTGTCTGATGACCAAAATGAACCCCCGACTCAAGCAACTGCTTCATTGAAACATGTCCCATAATATAACAACTCCTTTTAATTGTTTTTTCGAGACCTTTCTCGAAAGGCCTCTTCTCCTCCACCCCCGTCTTTTTGTCCGAGAACTTTTTAAAAAGCAACACTCAAACAATCAGAGGGTGTGTGTAATACGTTGGTGGCAGATAGCATAAACATCATATATTATCAAGGGGAAAAGTTAAGTTCGGTAGTGCGCATTGATCTTAACATAATCATACGAAAGGTCAGATGTATATATACGAACGGACTTACTGCCCATGCCCAGTTTTACGACTATACTGATATGATCATCCCCCATTATTTTTATCAGCCTCTTTTCACCAACCCCTGCCCCCTTCCCACCAGCGAAAACAGGAACCCCTCCAATACTTAGTTCCATTTTACCGGTTGGCAGCTCTACACCGGATGCACCTACGGCGGATACAATTCTTCCCCAGTTGGGATCCTCCCCGAAAAATGCCGTCTTCACCAGATTAGAGTTGGCAATACCATATGCAATTTTCTTCGCATCTTGAAGTGTTTTTGCACCGTCAACCACAATTTCTATCAATTTTGTTGCCCCTTCACCATCCCTGACGATAGACTTTGACAAATCAACCATTAAACTAAAAAGCATTTCTTTAAAGATCGTCAGATTCTTTGACGGCCCGACAATCTGTTTATTCCCGGCAACGCCATTGGCTAATATTATGGCTGTATCATTTGTGCTCATGCATCCATCAACCGTAATAGAATTAAAACTGCAATTTACCGCCTGCTTGAAAAGAGATCTAAGACAACGCTTACTTATATTTGCATCCGTCATTATAAATGAAAGCATGGTGGCCATATTAGGTTCTATCATTCCAGCCCCTTTGGCTATTCCACAGATGGTAACTTCTCTTGAATCGATATGCCCTTTGCGATATTCAACCTTGGGGAACGTATCGGTTGTCATAATTGCTTCCTCGGCGCTTAAAATTCTCTCAGGACTCAATCCTTCAACCAACCTGTCAACCCCATCTTTAATTTTCTTTAACGGAAGATTCTGACCAATAATGCCCGTAGAAGCTACCAGGACCAGATCATCCTTGATATTCAATTTCGCGGAAACAGCTTCCGACATAGCAAGAGCGTCTTCATATCCCCTGTCTCCTGTAGCGGCATTCGCATTGCCGCTGTTAGCAACAATAGCCTGAGCAACCCCCTTTTTTATCCTCTCCATATCAAGAATAACGGGTGCTGCCTTAAAGAGATTTTTAGTAAACACTCCTGCTGCCACCGCCGGAACCTCGGAAAAGATCAAGGAAAGGTCTTTCCCGCCATCGTCTTTGATCCCAACATTAATTCCATTCGTAAGAAATCCGGGAACCACTAAGTTTTCTTTGTCCCAAACCATAAAAGCCTCCCGACCTGATCCCTTCATTCACTATTTTCCACAACATTTCTTATATTTCTTTCCGCTGCCACAGGGACAGGGAGAGTTTCGTCCAATCTTTTCACTTTCTCTTTTTACGGTCTTTGACACACCTGCATCATCCCCATGACTGAAGACGTATTTATCGGTTGACGGCTCATGTATCTGCTTTATTTCTTCTTCCTTTTGAATCTGAACCATACACAATTTTTCAAGGGTATCTTCCTTAATCCGGTGGACCATATCGCTAAACATGGCATACCCTTCCATCTGATATTCCCTTTTGGGATCTTTCTGCCCGTATCCCCTCAAACCGATACCCTCTTTGAGGTGATCCATCCCCAGCAAGTGATCCTTCCAATGCGTGTCCACCGACTGAAGCATAATAACCTTCATGAGATAATCTATGATCGGCTCGCTGAAGTCTTTTTCTTTGTCACGAAGCAGATCCCTTACCCCTGAATTTATCTTTTCTTCAACGGTTTCTCTATTAATATCATCATGATCTGACTCGCTGAAGTTAAATTTTAAAGAAAATTGTTTATAAATCCTCTCATCAAAACCCTTGAGGTTCCATTCTTCCGGGTGAAGTTTTTCATCAATATAGTCATCCAGGATATCACCAACAACTTCTTCCAGCATATTATCAATATTTGACCACCGCTCCTCACCCTTCAGGATATTCTTACGCTGATCATATATAACTTCCCTCTGTCTGTTCATCACATCATCATATTCAAGGAGGTGCTTTCGGATATCAAAATTCTGTCCTTCAACCTTTTTCTGTGCATTTTCAATCGCTTTTGAAATAAGATTATGCTCAATCGGCTGCCCCTCTTCAATGCCAATTTTGTCCATCACGGATGAAATTCTCTCAGCGCCGAATATGCGTAGAAGATCGTCCTCCAGGGAAAGATAAAATCGTGACGATCCTCCATCACCCTGCCTCCCCGATCGCCCCCTGAGCTGGTTATCGATCCGTCGACTTTCATGCCTCTCCGTCCCCAGTATGTGAAGTCCACCGAGCGTAGCAACATCCTCCCCCAATTTTATATCGGTTCCTCTTCCAGCCATACTGGTCGATATAGTTAAGGCCCCCGGTTGACCGGCCTGAGCAATTATTTCGGCTTCTCTTTCATGATTTTTTGCGTTGAGTACATGGTGTTTTATGCCCGCTCTCGTCAAGTACTTACTCAGAAGCTCAGACTTTTCAATAGATATCGTCCCGACCAGGACCGGTCTGCCAATCCTGTTTAATTCCTTTATCTCTTCTATAACGGCATTAAACTTTTCCTTTTCCGTTTTATAGATAACATCAGCATGGTTAATCCTTATCATCGGCATATTGGTAGGAATAATGATGACATCCAGATTATATATCTCCTTGAATTCAGCAGCCTCAGTATCCGCAGTACCGGTCATACCGGCCAATTTTTCGTACATCCTAAAGTAATTCTGAAAGGTAATCGATGCGAGCGTCTGGTTTTCACCCTCTATCTTTACCCTTTCCTTCGCTTCCAGGGCCTGGTGGAGGCCGTCACTGTACCTTCTCCCCGGCATGACTCTGCCCGTAAATTCATCAACGATGAGAACCTCCCCGTCCCTCACAAGGTAATCAACATCCTTTTTAAAGAGGGTATGGGCTTTCATGGCCTGGTTAACATGGTGGAGTATCTCAATGTTTCTCGGTTCATAGAGATTCTGAACTTTGAGATACTTCTCCGCATTTGCCACTCCATCCTCGGTCAGGACAACTGTTCTGCTCTTTTCATCTATGGTGTAATCCCGTTCTTTTTTAAGCCTGGGAATCATCTGGTTGATCCTGTAATACAGGTCGGTAGACTCCTCCGAGGGGCCGGATATTATAAGAGGTGTCCTTGCTTCATCAACTAATATACTGTCCACCTCATCAACAATTGCGTAATGAAACTCTCTCTGCACATAATCTTCGAGATTGAACTTCATGTTATCCCTAAGATAGTCGAAGCCGAACTCATTATTAGTACCATAAGTGATATCCGAATTGTATGCGGCTCGCCTTTCATCTTCATCCATGCCATGGATAATCACCCCCACCGAAAGACCGAGAAGTTTATAGACAGGCCCCATCCATTCGGCATCTCTCCTGGCCAGGTAATCGTTAACCGTAATAAGATGGACACCACGGCCTGTTAGCGCATTCAGATATACGGGCATAGTTGCAGCCAAAGTCTTTCCTTCGCCGGTTTTCATCTCTGCAATCTTTCCCTCATGCAGGACAAGTCCACCGATTACCTGAACGTCAAAGGGTCTCATCATCAACGTTCTTCTCGCTGCCTCTCTGACAACGGCAAATGCCTCTACCAAAATATCATCAAGTCCTGCTCCCTTTTCAAGCTTTTCCTTGAAATATCCGGTCTTCGCCTCGAGTTGAAAATCACTGAGAGCTTTCATAGAAGTTTCAAGGTTATTTATCTCCTCAAGAAGCAGAGACAACCTCTTCAACTCCCTGTCATTTTTACTTCCAACGACCTTTCTCAATATTGAACCTAACATAAGTATCCTTTTTCAAAAAAACCCCGGCAATAAAATACCGGGGTTATGTATGAGCTTAGATTATAGTTTTGTGACTGAAGTACTGCAATACTAAAATAGATACCTCTCGGGATTTACAGGGACACCGTTAAGAGAAACGCCATAATGAAGATGCGGGCCTGTGCTTCGACCGGAGTTACCGATATAACCTATAACATCTCCCCTCTTAACTCTTTTCCCTTTTTGGGCAGCGACTTTCATGAGATGACCATAAGAAGTAGTTATCCCGTTTTTGTGATCTATTTTTGTCATATTTCCCATACCAGGTTTTTTATTCGCTTCCACCACAATACCGTCAGCCGTCGCTACTACCTCTTTTCCCACTTTCGCCGCGATGTCTAACCCTCTATGAAACTCTCTCTTCCCGGTAAACGCAGAAATTCTATACCCGAATTTCGAAGTCACCCAACCCATAACCGGCCAGATAGATGGGGTAGAAGCAAGTATGGATTTCTGTTTCCCCAAAAATTCTAATAATTCTTTAAAGCTCTTTTCCCGGGATGTGGCATCTTCCAGAAGTTTGTCGATGTTTTCACGAATATTTCCGATAAGAATCTCCTGAGATCCTGTATCGTTTTCCTCAGGTATCGGTCCACCTACTCCAAGGATCTGATCATTATCAGGACCTCCCTCAAGATTGGTCATAATCCTTATTTTTTTATCAAATCGCTGGAGATCCGCCATTTTTCTATCAAATTCGTCAATCTTGCCGACCAATAAATCGATCTGTTCCTTCTGAACCATAGTCAACCGCTTCAAACCGGCAAGTTCACCTTCTTTTCTTTTGATCATGATATAATCGTATGAAAAATATGCGGCAGAGAGAAAAATAGCAATAACTAAAAAGGAGGTAAATTTGACAAAAAAGCCCGAGATATTTACTTTCTTAACCGAACTTTTCTTCCGAGGTATAATAAGGAGGGTGTAATCACTCTCTGCCATTTCAGCTCCTTGATTAAATAAAGGTAGACAAAACAATTAATTAAAATTAGCACAGAAATCTTAAAAGTCAAGACTTTATTGAAAGTGCGTATGCTGTGCGGACAACACGAAACCCTACGCTGAGGTCCCAGTTGCCAGGAATGAACCTGTTACGATTCGCGACCTTATGCCCCTCGCGTCAAAGTACCAGGAACCGCCGCGAAAGACACGGTACGATCCTGATGACGGCCCTTTCGGGTCTGTAACATGTCTTGACGGATAAGCTTTCTTGTAAACTCCTGACAGTCATTCCAGGAAACACGCTTTACAGAACGGCTGTCTCCTTTGAAGTGTAACGGGTTATCATCCATGATCGCCTTCCACTGACCCTGAGTTACCTCTGTTATCTGAAGATAATATGGCCGGCTGATAGTGACAAGGTGCTGTCTCTCGTCACCGTCACGCTCCGGTTCATCTTCAGGGCTACCCATCATGAATGTACCCGATGATATAAGTGCAAATTTCATGCCGATGGAGTTGGCTATTCTCTTCTTTTCATCTGGGTACTTAACCCTGAACTTTAGCTCATCTGTGTCTCCAATCTTCAAACTTTTTCCGGCATTCGGATACCCTGCTAACAGTCTCTTCTAGGCGACAGTTTTCATATCTTTGCCGAACGGAAAGGAAGCTATCTTTTTGTACTTTTATCGAGATAGACCAGCCAGTTACCCGACCGCCCTCTCACAGATCCCTGCGTGCGGTTTTCCCGCACAGGGCTCCTCAGTATTGTTCGCCTCGTACAAGCGCAAGGGTTATTTCCAATATCCGATAATTCGGGGTCGCGGCACCTTGAAATAGGATAGCATTCCCTTGAAGCCGGCCCAATTACAGCTCTTTTTCTGCGTTCGCCTGTTCAACCACTTAAAAACCAACCGGCAGACCTGATGGTGGAATTTGCTCAACATCTCATAGTTGCCGCTGACTCCGTAGTAATTCCAGTGTCCCTGCAACTTCTGTTTTACCTTTGTGAGCAATGCACCAGTTCCGAGCCTGCTGCGATCCTTCTTAATCCAACTGAGGATTGCTGACAGTGCTGCTCGAAACTTCTGCTTCGACGTTCGCATCGTCATCAGCGGTTTTCCGGCTCTGCTCAGGCCCCAGCGAAATTCGAACCCGAGGAAGGTAAAGCCGTTGTTATTCTCCGTCTCGAAGCGGGTGAACTTGATCACCTGTGTCTTCTCGGCGGACAACTCCAACTCGAACTTTCCCAGGCGCTTACCGAGGACTTTGGAGAATCGACGCTCGTCTTCGCGATACTGAAAACAGCAGACAAAATCGTCTGCGAACCGCATGAGCATTACGTCACCGTTGCAACGTGGCTTAACAACCTTCTCGAACCATAGGTCGAGCGCATAATGCAGGTAGATGTTGGCAAGCACGGCAGAGACCACACCGCCCTGAGGAGTTCCGGTTACAGGGTAAACTACCCGACCGTCCTCTTCAAGGATGCCTGCTTTCAACCACTTGCGAATCAGACCAAGAAAGGCGCGGTCATTGATCCGTTGCTCCAGCATTTTCATCAGCCACTCATGGTCGATGTGGTCAAAAAACCCCTTGATATCGGCATCGACTACCCAGCGAAACCTGCCCCTATGCAGTCTTTGACTCAGTTCAAGGGCGGCCCGCTGTGGGCCTTTGCCACGCCGATAACCATGACTGCAGGGCAGAAAATCCTGCTCAAAGATGGCCGACAAAACCTGGGCTGCTGCGGTCTGCACCAGTTTATCGCCAATCACCGGTATGCCGAGCGGGCGTTGTTTCCCGCCGGGCTTCGGAATATAGCGACGACGTACCAGTTTTGCCTTATATCGCTTCTCTTTCAGGGATGTCACCAGACTGCTGACATTTCCTGCCAGATCGGTTCCATAAGCAGACCAGTCAACTGCATCCACCCCGGGCGCGGCCTTCCGGTTCATCTGCGGAAAGCACCAGGTCAGGTTCTTCTCATTCAACAAGCTGTAAAGGTTTCCGAATCGGTGTTTTGGGACTTCCTTTGCTCTCTTTGCTATTCCCCGCAGTGAGGTTTGCATATGTTTATCAGCTTGTCTTATCTGCATATGTTTCCTTTGCGAGCTACACAATACCGTCATCCCCTTCCCCATGTGAACGGCCCTACCGTCTCAGAGTACTATGAGATGATCTGACTCCCTTTCTCCCGTCGGACGCTCTTCTTGCGGTTGAAACGTCCTACCTCCATTTGGTGCGTCGGAGGAAGAGAGAGGGCCTCCCAAGTTCCTGATGCTTCTTTCACTGCATGCCACGCTCTTGGACCCCGACAGTCCCTCAGGATCTCACCAATACGATCCCTCTGTTCTGGCTTCCGGCACGTTAAAATCGTCGCCAACTGCATTGTTTGCTCCTAACGGGGCTGAGTTGCTTAAGGGAGGTACGTCTCCCCTGCGGCCTGCAGTGTTCCCTGTGTACGCTTCACGACTGTTGTTCGCCATGTATCTGACTCCGCGAGTCGCGCAACACTCGGTACGGGCTGCTGGTTAAGCTTTGCCCGATGGGGACTTCCTGCCCAGGAACATAGACAGGTCACCCTATAAGAAGCACCAAGCTGCGCTTGGCGCAC
>Ga0268282_1000269_pt1 | contig 29357 bp, 29 predicted proteins | sample saktaG_12_FD_190133 | JGI IMG/M metagenome (GOLD analysis project Ga0268282, IMG submission 190133) | Saline water microbial communities from Sakinaw Lake, British Columbia, Canada - sak_2011_5_24_120m | ecosystem: Environmental > Aquatic > Non-marine Saline and Alkaline > Saline ...
CTGTACCATTAATCTAACCTCGTTGGTTACAGTATGTTTTTTGTTTTTGGTGAACTTATCATACTGAATCGACGAGGTTTTTTCAATCATTTTCCCGCTAATTCAAACCTTAATATCGGATTTAGGGTTGTATCGAATTTTGGAAGTCGAAATTGATGTTTAATAGATAAAATCTTCAATGGCGGGGATTCCAGCAACTATCCAGTCACTTTTTCAAAGATCTGTTCTATCCCTTCTGCACTGCCTAACGGTATTCCTATATGTTGAGGAGAAACCGAGTAATCTCGAGGGTTTATCCGGACTAGAGTGCCTCCGTACATCTGGACTACAGATTCGGATTTCATCCGGACGGTTGGGACAGATTCCCCTGCGCCCATCTCAACCACCACTAATTTCATTTTTTCATCGTATACTCTTTTTAACCATTTTTTCATTCGCTGGCTCTGTTCATCAGTTCTGTGGGGGAGCCAATTCCAGTCGCCAAACATCAGGATATTTGGTCTGGCAACCATGCCGCAGTCTGCACATTTGGGCAATGGTTCTTCTGCCTTGAACGTATCTTCGTTTACTTCAACCTCTGTTCGGTTCGCCTCCCATATTTTATGACTGCAAACGTTGCTGCATTGAAGATGATGGATTGAACCATGGCACTCCTCTATGCGGTCTTTTTTATAACCGGCTTTCTGGAATTGTCCATCGACATTAGATGTGAAGACAAAATAACCTCCGATTTTCTGTTCAGCTATTTCCAGAAGCTGGGTAAAACCTTTATGCGGTTTTGTTTTTCTGTAAAGATTTAACCGGTGTCCATAGAATGCCCAGGCTAATTGGGGGTCGTTGTGAAACCACCGTGGATTTGCCATTTCACTAAAAGACAGTTCCAGTTTGGCAATAGGCGGGTAAGCTTTCCAAAACCCTTTATTCCCCCTGAAATCGGGCAGCCCTGAATCAACGCCTATACCTGCTCCTGCAGTTATCAGAACCGCATCTGCATTTTTAAGCGCCAATGCGGCTTTTTTAATATCTTCTTTTATTATCATTGGAGTGAACATACCCGTCCATACAATCAGGGCAGTTATATACTTACTTCATTTTGTGTTTGTTAATGGCCTCTTTAAGACGAGCCACATATTTTTCAGCCCCTCCTCTTCGATAACCGGTTGTGTCTAATATCTCTCCATCGGGACTCAATATGATGATGGTAGGAAAACCGCGAACTTTAAATTTTTCCATCAACCTTCTATTTTCTTCTTTGCGTTTTTCGCTCTGCTGTTTTTTGCGGGGGAAGTCAATCAACACATAAACCAGGTTTTCTTTTGCAAATGTTTTGAAGGCCTCATGGCTCAACACTTTTCTCTCCAGTTTCATGCACCACGGACACCAATCTGATCCGCTGAAGTGGAGCAGAAGATATTTGCCTGAAGTTTTCGCTTCCGATGAAGCTTTTTCAAAATCCTCATTCCCGTTGTTGGCTTGCGCTGCTATGCCAAGGAATAAAATGATTGTAATGAGAAAACCTGTGATAAAAGTTTTTTTCATTGCGCACACTCCTTTAGTAATTTTACCGATTGATGTTATAATACTATTTTTTTATTGTTCAGTTAAACCTTCAATTTCTTCCGAGCTGTAACCAAGGGATTTAAAATCCAGTCGCCCACCTGCTTTTATATGGCAATCCTTGCAGGTTAAGGCGTCTTTAGCGGGGGCGATACTATGGAACTGCTGGAAGTACATGGGTGACCTTCTTATTATGGTAGAATCATAACGTCCATTTTCCCATTGATGCAACTGTTTTAGCGTGGTGTCCTTTTTCCCTTTACCGCCGGCGCGTGCCACAAATGCTTTTGGGACAGGGTGGCCGTTCGAATGTCCGTCAGGATCATCCAGGACTTCAGGGGTTGTCCCGTCATCAAAAAGTATCGTTTCAACTACCGAAAATGGCGTAATACGGCTGTTGTCATCTTCACGGCTTCCTGTTGGGTGTGGAATCTCAGTGCACAGGACATCAGGATTATACCAGGCATATACGGGCTTAAAACCGGTTTTTTTCATGGACTTGTAGCAGTCCACCATATCTGTTATTTGCTGGTTCATCTTTTCAGGTGTCGCCATTCCGAAAAGCTTGGCAATCGGCATCATCCACTGATATTGTTTCATCATATTTTCCATATCCATTCCCGGGAGCCAGTTGATTTGTTTTGCGCCCGGGTATGTTTTCGGGATATGGCAGACCTCGCACGTAATTCTATGCGAGTGTTCATTCAAAGCATTTTCGTTTATACCTGTATGTGGTTTATCGCAATGACAGTCTATACAGGTTTTCATCGTTCCGCGCAATTCGGGTGTGCCTATTGCATCGAGTATTTTACCTTTTCCAATCTGATGATTTTTTGTAATGTGACACTCCTGACACCTCATTCCGGTGGCATAATGAACGTCAGTAGGACTACCCTTGAAAAGGCCGTATCGAGTACCCCGTTTGCCATTTGTCCGCCAATGGCAGAAATTGCAATTGTCCGGAGTTGGCTTTCCGACACGTAGTTCCACCCCTTCCATAGCTTTTACTGCGATGTCGGACAGATCCAGCTTTTTCATGTTTCCACCCACTTTGGCCCCGGCCATCATTAAAGAGGAAAGACGCGCACCGTTGCTAAATACCATTTTGCCATGCTTATCTATACCCGCAGGTGACATACCTAAGCCCTGTCCGCCCTTGTACCCGCTCTTTTGGTGGCATATAAGGCAGTCAACGTCCATTCCGTAGGGCTTTAATACTCCGCCTCCGGGATGGCACTGAGCGCAGAAGATAGCTTCCATCTGCTGCCAGTGTTTCTCGGGCTCAGCCGCCCGGTCCAGATTGGAGAGTGGATACCATCGAGTATACATACCTGTATCTACAGCTTCTGAAGGGTCGTAAGCAATTTTACCGTCTTTTGTGATTCGTCCCTGATGTACATGGTAACTGTTGCTTATTTCCCTGTATTCTTTCTTATGACAGGCGTAACAAGCCTCAGATCCCTTGTAACCACCGAGCTGTTTGAAAACGCGGCTGTGCATCTCTTCAATGCGAAGCTCTTCTTTATTTGATTGAAAAGTGACAGGAGCGAGTCCTGGTGTAGCAATCTGTTGTTTGGAAACACAAGTGACAATCAGGAACAAGGAGGAAAGACAGAAAAACAGAAAAAAACTTATTTTAATTTGTTTCTTCATAATCGTCCTCATTTAAAAATGTTTGAAAGTTTCACTCCGGGGATTCCATGATACATCCACTTTGAAATTTAAACCCCTGGCAATCGATTCCCAGGGTGTCACCAAAACGGGGCAACGGTTGCTGCCTTCCTGATCAGTGTGACAAACAAATAAACCTTTGGGAAACCTGATACCGAGACAAACATTAGTCATATCGATTCCATCGGTATGTATTGCACCATCAATATGGAAAGTTCCAAGGAACTTATCTTCTTTTCCGAGTTGATAAACTTTAACGGAATTTCGTGACTGATTTGAAACCATTAAATAACCTTCTCTGGTATGTGATTTATAAATAGTAAGACCTTCTACATCAAACATCAAACCGTTCTTCCAGGTTTTTATTATAAGTTCTCCCGGCGTTGGCTCACCCGGTTCAGCACCGACTTTCCAGACACCTTTATCTTCCTGAGAGATGTAAAGGGCACACGATTCATCGTCAGCAACGGCACCTTCACAGCCGGCCAGATCCCACTGGCGAACTTTCCTTCCGGTTATCTTACTTTTACCATCGTCAAACAATTCAAACTGTTCAATCCCGCCTTTGCCTTTCTTCTCTGCGGTCTTGATAAAATAAAATTTGTCTGTTTTCTGACTGTGATACAACGTACCGCCAACTCCTTTGCCCACAAGAATTGAGTTATCATCGACCCTTTTTAGTTGGTGAGTTTTGGGTTCTACAGCAAAAACAATGATCCTGTGCCCTTTTTTTCGCTGCAGATATGCCACTATATCTATTTTTTTACCTCCAAGCGGAAAACCATACCTCACATCAATGTTTCCGGGTTTCGGCATTGATAACACCTGAAGAACGCTACCCTCAAGATCATACACAAAAACCTTTTCCGCTTTCTTGTCCGCAGTAATGATGACACTCTTCGAAGATTCTGTGGGATGAATCCAGATACACATATCATCCTGGTCGATGGAACCTTCTGCAAGCAGCTTCATCGTTGGTGTTATTGTATTGGTACTTTCAGAGTGAAAAAGATACCATGTAAATGAGACATGGACTATTCCAATAAACAATAAAACAATCAACAGACGTTTAACGTTTCTGGAATTAAAGAATCTTTTATAAATAGTGTAATTACTTCCCATAACCTGTTCTCTCATTCCGGGATAACGAAGACATTACCCGCAGCGGTTCAGCAAAGCTGTACCGCTGTCCACTGTGGCAAAAGTTATATGAGAGGCAAATTGTGTCAATGCCTCAATCTGTTTTTATAACCCTAAGTCTTGATTGATTAAAACGACTTTTATTCGACCCTTTGGAAAAGATTTTTCAATAATGCCCCAGATGTTGCAAATCCGATCAGGAGCCTTACAGTCCGTGCAATAAGATGTTTCCCTGCAGGGCGTCTTGAAATTTTTATGCCGAATGGCGTTCATAGGCGCAGCGTAATTCTTTATACGTTCCATAGCATCTTCAACATTTGAAACGACCTTGTTGCGACCCACAAGAATAATTACGTTTCGGGGACCGAATGTAATGGCAGCTACGCGATTTCCTATCATATCAAGGTTTACTAACTTGCCTGTTGCCGTTACTGCGTTGGTACCCGTAAGAAAGAGATCAACCAATAAAGCTTGCCTGCGCCGTTCTATGACTTCTTCACGGGGAACAGTTTTATCGAAGGTTTCTATAAAATGGATATCGGGGTTCTTCTTTATTGCCTTTAGGAGTCCGGTTGATCTTAAAGTCAGGGAATCACCCCAGGATGCGGTTTTGGGCTTGATATTGGGCAAAAGCTCCTTTAGGACAATCTCTTTGGCATGTACCGGGTTATCTGCAAGAAATACCTCGAAGTTATTATTTTCCAAAGCTTTTTTACAATTCTCCAGCCGTAATTCCCAGTATTGATCAGTTGAAGTTGTCATGTCTTCTCTTGGAGTGTTTTAATTGCAATAGGCATCAATAGAGTGAATTACCCCGCCTTGTAGTCGGGGTAATTCACTTGGAAAGAGTGGAAGAGGCAATCAAAGCTCCGATTACTGCGCCTACAATAATCCCTATCCAGGGATTTGCAGTAATGCCTCAGGTACTTCCATAACATTTGCCTACATATCCTATGATACCGCCAATCACGGCACCTGCAATAGCTCCGATGATATATCTGGTTATCATCATGACCCCTCTTGTGCCTCATGCTCACCGGAAGCGCACCCGTAAGCCCCGCCCTGTGGGCGGGGAGCTTCACAATCTCTTAGAAAATCTCTCATGCAAAACGTAATAAGTGTTGCGAGCCGTTTATCGTCACAAACAGCCTCCTCGGAAAAGTCACGAGTTTTTTCGGAGGAGTCGTTGACCGATTATTTGGCACATATGTTTTTTATATCGCATTTACAGGTAAAAGTTTCAAACTATTCTTTAAAAACAAGAGTTATGTCCCCTGATTTTCCAGCAGAAAAATATTCCCGGGTTTTTACCGTTTCTGTTGATTTCCAAGTGACCACGTAATTCAATTTTGATTGATTACCTTTCAAGATCTTTTGCCTTTTCTTCGAATTCTGTTTTGTCTATTTCTCCTTTAGCGTAGCGGCGTCTGAGAATATCCATAGGGTCGTCCCTTTTTTCAACCCGTTCACTTGATTGAGATATAAGCCATTTCACTAAAACAACGACTAATACGACAAGAATTATCCAGAAGAAGATCATTCCGATGCCTTCTCCCCATCCCATCATCTCAGGATACCAGTGCATCATCTCTATCCTCCTTTATCTATTTTGAGATACAGGGGCCAGTCTTCATGCCGTTGCCGGAGCGTTTTTCGCTCACGCTGATAGCTTCTTTGCTATTCTGGCAACGTGTTCGCCCTGGAAACGCGCCCCGGCAAGTTCGTTATCGCTGGGCGACCGGCTACCATCTGCACCGGCAATGGTCGAGGCACCATATGGAGAACAACCGCTGATCTCTTCCGCAATCATCTGCCCCTGAAATGTGTACGGCAGTCCGACCACAACCATTCCGTGATGCAGAAGAGTTAAGTGAAAGCTCAGGATTGTGGATTCCTGCCCGCCGTGTTGCGTGTTCGAGCTTGTGATGACACTTCCCACTTTCCCTGTCAAAGCCCCTCTCATCCAAAGCTGTCCCGTGGCGTCCAGGAACTGACGCATTTGGCCGCACATGTTACCAAACCTGGTTGGGGTTCCATAGACGATTGCATCGGCTTCGCCCAATTCCTCCACGGTACACAAAGAAACATGACTCTGTTGTTTTTGGTCTTCAAGGGCTCCCATTTTTTCTAATACCTCTTTGGGTAGTGTCTCGGGAACGCGTCGCAGTTCAGCATCAACGCCTTCTACAGAACGAGCACCTTCAGCCACTGCCCCGGCCATTTTATAAATGTGTCCATAAAGTGAGTAGTAAACTATCAATACTTTCATGACAATTCTCCTCTTTTGTTCCGATGTTCTGACGCATCCATCACATTGTTTAGGCTATCAGTCAGCTTTTTGGAAAGCACCCGGTTTAACCCTCCCGTTTTTTTCCATCTCTGCAGGTGCTTTTTCTGTAATTTTACACCAGAAACTGAACCTTCGTTTTCTGGCAGTTCCGTTATTATGGCATCCTCCTCTACAGTCTGAACAGGTGCCTGAACAGAGGGAAGCCTGGACTGTTTGGATCGGAGCCTAAAATGGCCTCCATTTGGAGGAACCACGCCGTTGCGCACGCGATTATGATGTACGAATACGTGGAGATGTAGAAAACCGGCTTGTTCGTTATCTGCGTTGTACCCTCAAACGTGGCCTTAGCCATTACATCAAGTGAGTATTTATTGAGCGCAAGCCAGAGGAAGAAAAGTACGTATGGTACATAGTGAAGCCATGCCATGAAGACTCCTGCCAGGAGACCGACGATGATCATAATTGGCAGTTTCAGCCAGCTGTTACGGGTTGCGGTATTGATAATCGGGGGAAGTAAGAAGTGGAAGATCGCAAGTATTGAAAGACTTTTCAGCAACCACAGACCCAGATTGAGCAACATAGGTTCTCCATTCTTATTAAAACGAAACGTTGCCGGTCATCTGTGCCAAAAATTGTGAAGCTCACCGCTTTTACCCATTTATAATTCCGGAGCGCCCGATGGAATAAGACAGACAAGGATTAGCAATTCCTTCCCTGAATTTCTTATTTGGTGTTCTTCGCCTTCCGGCATAAAGATAACAGTGCCACGTTGTATCGGTTTCCATTGGTCATTGATGAGTATTTCGCCTTCCCCGGAGTGAACAAACATTTCATGCTCCCATTCGTGGGAATGCGCTGGCGTATGTCCTCCAGGAGAGATCTCAAAAATACGCATACAGAAATTTTTCGCGCCATCATTCTTTCCGATGGCAACGCGTCCAGTGACACCTTTCATTTTATCGTTGTCAAAATAGGTTGATTCAACTTCGGTATATGGCATTACTTTCATGGTATCCTCCAAAAACAATCTATCATCTGCCGTGAAGCCCGGCGCCTCTGACAAGCATCTGTTGCAGTGCCCTATTATCTTCCTTTGTTGTTTTTTAGGGCATGCTGATGTCAGGCTCCTCGCTCCCGATCAGGTTGAGAATTTTTTCTGCTTTTAATTCCGTAATAATCACCTTGATCAGTTTTCCATAAGCCCTCGCAGGGAGGGTCTATCTTTAATTCGTTAAAGGCCGGCTGTAAGACTTCTTATGGAAGAATAAATTTTTCATTGAGAGCGCAGCTGTGAGGCGATTCGAGGAGGCCTATTCTTCGCTGATTGTTACTTTCTCCATCTTATCGCCCTCCTGGATTGTATCCACAACCTCTAAGCCCTGTATTACTTTCCCAAAGACTGTATGACCCCCATTCAAATGTGGCTGAGGCGAATGTGTTATGAAGAATTGACTGCCATTCGTGTTCGGCCCGGAATTTGCCATAGAGATAACACCTCGCTCATGAATAAGGGGATTGTCTTTTAGCTCATCTTCAAAGCTATACCCTGGGCCGCCACTGCCGGTCCCCGTCGGGTCACCTCCCTGGATAACAAAATTACTGATCACCCGATGGAAGGACACTCCATTATAAAACCCCTCCCTGGACAAGAACACAAAATTATTTACTGTTTTGGGTGCATGCTCCGGATAGAGCTCAAGTTCGATAATCCCTCTGCTGGTCTCGATTTGTGCTTTATATTTCTTATCTTGATCTATTTGCATCTCCGGCGGATTGCTCCATTTCATATCAGGCATATTCGATTCCTCCATTCCATTTGTCAGTAGCTTTCATAGTTTTGATTAGAATAGCAAATCTTATTAGCAGTTGCAACCTAATGCATATTGTCGGCAACTTTATTGTCAATAACTTTATTGAGGGCAATACTTTCCCTGATAATCGATCTCAGTGATAACAGAAAGTCCGAAGTGCTCGGATGCAGGGAAATGTTATAAGGCACACTTCCGTTTATAAAGAAACCAGCCTATAGTTAATCCAACCGGAACAAACCACCATAATGGAAACCATATGGAAAATAACGTTATTAAGAGGATAGATTCATGATGGTTTATGTCTCCAAAAATCTTAACCAACAAATATGATAACAGTGCCGAAAAAGGTATGAGCAAAAAGTAAGAAACGAAGATGCTGAGAATATAATATTTGACAATCGATATGCCAGACTCAGGATAGGCTTTTAGGAAATTGGGGCTGTGTTTGAAAAGAAAATATGAAACTATGATGGTACTCAAAAAACTAAGAATGAAAAGGTTAAAAATCGAAGGGTCTTTTTGGCCGATTGGTTCAATGATAAAACCGAGCAACCAAAACATTCCGACGGCAAAGCTCAGTGAGAATATCCAACGGGTCAGGTTCATGATAATTATTTGTCCTTATTTTTTACCAGTTGAAAACATAAATGCACGGCAACAATTCAGCTTGTCGCTTTCCTCGGAAGAATGGGTCGCTGGTTTGTGTCATGTCACGCATGTGTGTCAACACCTGTAATTTCGCCCAGATCTTTATTCAGGTAGTCTTTGATTAAGACCAGCAATTCGCTTGCCCTGAATGGTTTGGCCAAAGTGTGATAGCCATATCGGGTGACCTCCTCATCAAATCTTCCTTTAAGTGGTGTTATGCCGAAAAAGCCACTCATATAGATCACCTTGATCCTGGGATTCGTTTTTCTAATTTTTTCCACAAGTTCCAAACCGCTCATCCTTGGCATCACTACATCGCAGAGCATCAAGTCTGGCTTGAACCTATAGTATTCTTCATAACCCCTGATGCCATCTTCAGCAATTCTCGAATCATACCCTTCCATTGTCAGGATTTGTTGGAAAAACTTTTGCAATCCAGGTTCATCTTCAACAATCAATATCCTTTTTCTTGCTGAGTACTCTTCGGGTACACCTCGTTTGATAATGTCAAGGAGTTCTTTGTCTGCCATAAGGGAGATTGCGCTGTTGACCCTATTCAACCTTTGCTGGGTTATTTTTGCTTTTCGGTTGCTGGCTGGATTTAGATCCGGGTGGTACACTTTGCTCAAAAGCCGATAACTCGATTTTATGTAGGAAAGGACTGCTCTTCCGCCAAGTTCGGCGTAGATTTCATGCGCCTTGTCAAGTAGACCGAGATAAATAAGGTCCTTTTCCAATTCTGAGACTGCATCATGCTCCACTGTTGCTCCCTCCACTTTTATATTATTTCATGACGCATAACAGGCGGCATAAGGCGTGGCGGCTTTTTGCCGTCGGCCTTAATGCCGCTGTTAGACATTAAATATCTTCACTAAAAAGCATTTTCCAAGCAGCCTTGTATGCAACCACCTCTTGAGTTTCTTTCGGCAAGTTATCTATAAATGCTCGTAGTGTTCGAGTATTCTTACTCACGTAATCCACCCGATCGCCGCCGATGTCCAATGCAGCAAGAAACCGATGCGGTTAAGGCAAGATCGTTATTATCCATGCTTTTTGCGTAATCTTTCGCATTGACCTTGCCTGCGTCAAAGCTTGATTCAATATCGATGATTGGCAGTTGACCGTTTTTCTTGATTGCCAATATCCGCTTTTTCCATAAAGATTTCAGGTAGACCAGGTCAAACGGCACATCTGCTTTAGAATGCTTCCCTATTTGTACAGAATCCGGTGTTGGGCTGTATTCTGCTGCACAAATTGGCGATAAAATCAGAATAATGAATATAGTTACGAATGCTTTCATACGCATTTTTGTGTTGCCCAACGGTTGAATTTCCCTGCGGCGGATATGCCGTCCGGTGGAATGAGGGGTTAGAAATTTTCCCTGTTGCTTATCCATTGTTAATTTTCAAACTACTGAGGAGAAAAGAGTGTTTTCAGTTTTTCCGGTGTCATATCGGGTTGAGCCAGTGCGATCATTAACAATAATCTGGCCTTGTATGGGCTCAAGTCACCAGCCAAATATGCCCCTATGTTTATTAATGAACCACCACCTTCGTCTCCATAAAGCGGGTATACACCGCCGTAACGAACCCTGCTGGCGACAACAACCGGAACTTTCTTGCTTAATGCATACTTAATGGCATGAAAGACATCTTTATTCACATTACCGGCACCAACACCTTCAATCACTAATCCCTTGGCACCATGATCAACAGAGTAACGGATAAATTTCCCGTCGTCTCCTGCATATGTTGTAAAGAAAGAAACTTTCGGCAAAAAATCCGGTAACGGTAACTTATTTTTGATAAGGACGTTGTTAAAACGAATCACCTGGTCGTTAACAATGTATCCAAGATATCCATGTTCGCCGGAAGTAAATGTTTGCACGTTAGTTGTTTCATCTTTGCGCACATGTCTTGCACTATTTATAAACTGATTCATTGTAACTGTGACTCCCCATCCTTTGGCTTGAGGGGAACAGACCTGCAATACTGCATTGTAAATATTGGCAGGCCCATCGGGGCTTAAGTCAGAAGCACTTCGCATAGCGCCTACAAAAACAACTGGTTTTTCACTTTGTAAAGTTGTTTCAAGAAAGAAAGCACCTTCAGCCATGGTATCCGTGCCGTGGGTTACTACTACCCCTTGCACATCGGATCGCTCAAGGATTTCTTGTACTTTAGCACTCAAGCTCCTCCATATATCCGGTGTCATCTGTGAACTATCGATATTGCAAAACTCAACCGTTTCGATATTGGCGATTTTGTCCAATCCCGGTACCGCTACGATTAAATCTTTGCCGGATAAAGCAGGAACTACACCTCCTGAAGCTGGATCGTATTTCATGGCAACCGTTCCGCCCGTTGTTACTACGACAACTTTTGGCAATGAAGGATTGTATTCCGTTGTTCCACCCGCATTGGCAGACGAGCAGATTAACAAAAAGAAAAAAGAAAGAATTAACACCACTTTGAAACCACTTTTCATATTATCATACTCTCACGGAAGTTACGGTCGTGTCTTTATTCTCTAATGTGCTGCTAACGGGCGCGAGTTTACGAGCGTCCTTGTTGATTTGCCTTGTCAGGTCGATTACTTCGGAGTGACTCAAGTGCTTTTAGTATATCTCGCCAACTTATTATCCCTACTGGTTTACACCCGTCATCGACAACAGGTATACAAGAAAGATTGTGATTTATGAAAATGTCTATTGCGTCAAAGATCCCTGCGTTTTGTCCTAACATAACAAGTTTCCTTGTCATTATTTGATGCACTCTTTTATTAAGGCTTGCTGCGTCTCTGGCTGTTTCGGAAGCAGTTCCAATGTTAGGGCTTAAGGCTTTCAGGAGATCTCTATCCGAGATTACCCCAAACAGTTTACCTGATTCGACCACGAGCAGATGATGGAAACGAGTGTTGTCGAATATTTCTTTAACCACCTTCAGCGAATCATCCATTTCGACAGTGACAACGGTTGTGCTCATTATTTTTTCTACGCTCATGATTTCTCCATTACTCCCGATAGGAGCGCGCGCAACCCGGCCCTATCGCCTAAATCAGCCGCGCTAATTTTCGAGCGTCGGCTCATATGTGTTAGGCAATTTCGCCTCATTCAATGCTTAGTATTTATGATATGAACCCTGTCTTATTTCCCTGGACTTTTCAGCGGTAGTATCCACTACCGACAACCCAGCCGAATGGTTTAAATAAGAGCACATATGATCTCTTGGGTTGAATTGTGGTGAGTCCCTTCTTCGGAAACCAGTACTCGGCATACCCACCACCGGCTTTGGCTTTTGCCATGAATTCCTTTATGTAGAACGTGCCCTGATGGTCCTTGTCCTCAAGCCGATTCCTTCCTTCCACATCCTTTCGGCCGTACAAAACCACATTGACGCCTTCCGTCGTATCGGCCCAGAAATATCCTTCGGTACCGTACCTCAGTTCCCGCATAAGGTCGGCACCAAGCTTCTTTGCCTGCTCAAGGGTCAGTTCCCCCTTTTGATGTATTGTAAATATTCCCTGAAGCATACTGACCGCTGTTTCGACCTCACTCTTGATCAGCAGGTCCTGAGCCGACGAATTGTCCAGTTTTCCAGCCTGCGTATCAGCTGGCAAACTCAAAAACACCACATTCAGAAGAACCACAAACACTATTATCAATGCCCTTTTCATACTTCCTCCTCTTATATTGTTGAGTTGTTCAATGCCTAATATATATTATACTGCCCATTTGCAGCATTATATTACAGCATTTATGTTTTTGTTTTGAAAACATATAATAAATAAGACAAGATCACTAAACATATTACATATTGCAATATAAAAATACTGCAAAGAGCTTGCTATCGTGAAACTGATGGATCAAGTCCGCACAGATGTTAGAAAGAGGCGCATGTGAATTGGATAGAGCGCTATATATTTTTTATAAAAAACGACTTCCGCAGTATATGGGAGAAAAAGAAAGTTGGCAATATCTTTCTTACCCTGTTGGATTATCTATCCTTTCCGCAAATTATTCATTGATTACATTTTAACCTTCATGCTATATCTTTAACTGTAATGGCGCAGACTACGATGATAAAGAGAAAGAAGACACGACCCGTTTACGTTGGCGATGTCCAGGTGGGTGGTGATGCACCCATTGCTGTTCAGTCAATGACGTGTACCGATACCAGGGATGTCAAGGCGACCGTTGACCAGATCAAAAGACTTGAAGATGCGGGCTGTGAAATAATACGGGTGGCCGTCCCCGACAGGGAGGCGGCGGATGCCCTGGCAGATATCAGAAAAGCTATGAGTGTTCCTCTGATAGCAGACATTCATTTCAATCACCTGCTTGCTCTGGAAGCGATTAAAAACGGGGTTGACGGAATCAGGGTAAATCCCGGTAATATCAGCAAAGATAAAATTAAAGAAGTTATTTCAGAAGCCGGCAAGAGAGATATAGTGATCCGCATAGGTATCAATGCGGGGTCTCTTGAGAAAGAGGTGCTGTCAAAATACGGCGGTCCGACCTCTGAAGCCCTGGTGGAAAGCGCCCTCAATAATATCGCTATCTTTGAGGATATGGGTTTTACTTCCATCAAGGTATCATTGAAGTCATCGGATGTTCCCACGATGGTGGAGTCCTATCGTTTGATATCGGAAAAGACAGATTATCCTCTCCATCTCGGTGTAACCGAGGCTGGGAGCATCGTCAATTCCAGTGTCAAATCATCCATAGGTATCGGGCTCCTTTTATATGAAGGAATTGGAGATACCATCAGGGTTTCCATAACCGGTGATCCTGTCGCTGAGGTGGACGTTGCCTACAGGATTTTAAGAGCCTTGAATATCAGAAGGGTAGGGCCGGATATTATATCCTGTCCAACCTGCGGACGTTGCGAGATTGATCTTTTCAAGCTGGTTGAAGAGGTGGAAGAGAAACTGGCCGGCATGAAGGAGTATCTGAAGATCGCCATCATGGGGTGTGTGGTTAATGGTCCCGGGGAGGCGGCTGAAGCCGACATAGGTATTGCCGGAGGTTGTGGTTTCGGCATGCTTTTTAAAAAGGGCGAGGCTGTAAGGAAGATAAAAGAAGAAGAATTTGTTGATGTGTTACTTGATGAGATAAAAAAGGAAGTTTTGAGTCAGGACTGAAGTCCTGTGCTACATCTATTTTGACAGGTTCGTAAAAAGTTTTGTCACCCTGAATTCATTTCAGGGTCTCAATCATTGGAATAATTAGATCCTGAGACAAGTGAGATCCTGAAACAAGTTCAGGATGACAAAGAATCGGTTTCATGACTTTTTACGAGACCATCTATTTTTGAGTTCAAGGAGAAGCGATGCGTTATTCTGAGATGTTTTTGCCAACGGAAAGAGAGATACCTTCCGACGCAGAGGTTGTCAGCCACAGGCTTATGTTAAGGTCAGGAATGATAAGAAAGTTGACCAGCGGGATTTATTCTTATCTTCCTCTTGGGTACAGGGTAATTAGAAAGGTGGAGCAGATTGTACGGGAAGAGATGAACAGATTTGGTGCACAGGAGGTGTTTCTTCCTGCCGTCCAGCCTGCTGAACTCTGGCAGGAATCCGGCCGCTGGAAGCAGTATGGCAAAGAGCTTTTACGGTTCAGGGATCGCCATGACAGAGAATACTGTATCGGTCCGACCCATGAGGAGGTAATAACCGATCTTGTGCGCAATGAGCTAAAGACCTACCGCCAGCTTCCCAAAAATCTTTATCAGATACAGACAAAATTTCGTGATGAGATAAGGCCGAGGTTCGGTATCATGCGCTGCCGGGAATTTAGTATGAAGGATGCCTACAGCTTCGATGCGGATGAAAAGGGCGCCGAGATAAGTTATAATAAAATGTTTGAAGCCTACAGCAGAATTTTCAGCCGGTGCGGTCTTGAGTTCAGGGCGGTGGAGGCGGATACCGGAAATATAGGGGGCAGTTTTTCTCATGAATTTATGGTGCTTGCCGATTCGGGAGAGGATGGCCTGGTTTTTTGCAGTTCCTGTGAGTATGCGGCAAATATGGAGAAAGCTGAAGTCGCCATGCCGGAGAAAACAGCAGTGGAAAAATCAGGGTTCTTACCCCTTGAAGAGGTGCATACCCCTGAGGTGAGAACGATTGAGGAAGTTTCTGTTTTTCTCGATGTTGTTCCGCGGGAAATTGTAAAGACATTGATATTTCTGGTTGATGGTTCACCGGTTGCCGTTCTTATAAGGGGAGATGAGGATGTAAACGAGGCAAAACTTAGAAATTATCTCAAGTGTGATTCTCTTGAACTGGCGACTGATGATATTATCAAAGAAGTTACCGGTTCTCCCAGGGGATTTGCCGGACCTATCAACATAAAATCGAAGGTTATCGCCGACTATTCCTTTATAAATATGACTAATTGTGTCGTTGGAGCAAACAGAGAAAATTATCATATAAAAAATGCCAATATCGGCAGGGATTTTGAGGTGGAGGAATTTGCCGATTTGAGGCTTGTCAAGGAGACTGACAGATGTCCCCGCTGCGAAGGCCCTCTCAAGTTTGTGAGGGGTATTGAAGTGGGTCATGTCTTCAAATTGGGGACAAAATACAGCAAAGCAATGAGAGCTACCTACCTCGATAAAGACGGTAAAGAGAAATATATGATTATGGGGTGTTATGGAATAGGTATCGGGAGGACGGCTGCGGCGAGCATCGAGCAGAATTACGATGATAACGGAATTATATGGCCTATCTCGATAGCTCCATTTCAGGTTATTATAACGCCCGTAAATGTGAAAAAAGAGGAGCTTTTAAAGACAGCCGAGAAACTATATAAAAATCTCATGGGGAGGGGAATTGATACTATCCTCGACGATAGAGACGAAAGGCCGGGAGTGAAATTCAACGACGCCGATCTGATAGGGATTCCTCTCAGAATTACCATCGGTCCAAAGAAACTTGCAGAGGGCAGGGTAGAGGTTAAGATCAGAAAGACCGGTGAGGTTAAAATACTTTTACTGGATGAAGTAGAAGAGTTTGTCGTAAATTGGGTGCAGGAAGAAATTGAAAAACAGGAGCCAGGAGTCAGAAGGTAAATGATGGTCCGTATAACCGACATAACAGATAAGGCTCAGAGATATCTCTTTCCGGTTGATCTGGAGATGATAGAGAAGGCGTATATTTTTTGCGCTACTGTCCACAAGGGACAGGTTCGCCTCTCCGGAGAACCTTATCTGAGACATCCTCTGGAAGTGGCGGGAATCCTGGTCGATCTGAACCTCGATTCTTCAGCCATAGTAACCGGTCTGCTGCATGACACGGTGGAGGATACCCTGGTGACCATCGAGCAGGTGGAAGAAGTATTTGGCAAGGAAGTTGCCTTCCTCGTAGACGGTTTGACCAAAATAAGTAAAATAACTTTTGAAAGTAAGGAGGAACAGCAGGCAGAAAATTTCAGAAAAATGATTCTGGCGATGTCTTCAGATATCAGGGTACTTCTCATTAAATTAGCGGATAGGATTCACAATATGAGGACACTCGAGTTTCAGACTCCGGAAAAGCAACAATTCATCGCCAGGGAGACACTCGAGTTGTATGCGCCGCTGGCCAACCGCCTTGGCATTAACTGGATGAAAACGGAGATGGAGGATCTTTCGTTCAGATACCTCTATACTGAAGATTACCATGATCTGGCAAAGCTGGTCGTAAAAGGAAAAGACAAAAGGAAAAAGTATGCTGAAGAGGTAAAAACCATAATACAAAAGGAGATGGCGAGTTTCGGGCTGAAATGTAAGGTCGAGGGCAGAGCAAAGCATTTTTACGGTATATTCAAAAAGATGGAGGAGCAGCATATAAGTTTTGATGAGGTCTATGATCTTACAGCCTTCAGAATAATACTTGATTCCAATAGAGAAAAGGAATGTTATGAGGTGCTGAGCGTCGTTCATTCCCTCTGGAAACCGGTTCCCGGCCGCTTTAAGGATTATATCGCTATGCCCAAGGCGAACCATTATCAGTCTCTGCACACGACAGTCATAGGTCCGTACGGCGAAAGGGTGGAGATCCAGATCAGGACGATGGCGATGCACGAGTGGGCTGAAAAGGGCATAGCGGCTCACTGGAGATATAAGGAGGGGATAGTCCCTAAAGAGGATGAGGGAGATCAGATCGGGAAAATACGAGAACTGCTTGAGGTTCAGCAGGAGCTAAAAGATCCCCGGGAGTTTATGTCGAATCTGAGACTTGCCCTTTTCCCGGATGAGGTTTATGTCTTCACACCCCGTGGTGATGTAAAGGCTTTTCCCAAAGGAGCCACCCCGATAGATTTTGCTTACAGCATTCATACGGATGTTGGTAATCAGTGTACAGGAGCCAAGGTCAACAGAAGCATTGTTCCCCTGAGATATAAACTTCAAAATGGCGATACCGTAGAGATTATAACCCAGCAGGGACATCATCCAAGTAAGGATTGGCTGAAATATGCTGCTACATCAAGAGCAATATCGAAGATAAAGGACTGGATAAAAACTGAAGAGCGCAAAAGAAGCGTCGAGATTGGTAAAGATATCCTTGGAAAAGAGCTTAAGAAACATAAGCTTACGTTAAGCCAGGTTCTCAAATCTGATGAAATTAAGAAAATTTATAAGGAACATTCGATAAGTACAGTTGATGATTTGATGGCGAACGTAGGTTACGGAAAAATATCTGCCAAGTATATATCTCACCGTTTCTTGCCCGAGGAAGAAATAAAAACTGTTGATGTCGACCTGGAAAAGGTAAAGAAAAAACCGAAACAGCCCTCTGCTGCAGGAGTTTCAATTACCGGGATCGAGGATGTAATGGTGAGGTTTGCCAGGTGCTGTGATCCCTTGCCCGGTGATAATATTCTAGGTTACATTTCCAGGGGAAGGGGAATTTCCGTTCACACAGTAAATTGTCCCATGGTGCAGGAGATAGATCCTGAGAGATTGATTGATGTTCAATGGAGCATCAAGGAGAAACATGCATACCCGGTTCATATGAAAGTCAACTGCGGTGACAAGAAGGGACTCCTGGCCGAAATCAGTTCCGTTATATCATCTAAAGATGTTAATATAAATAGCGCTCAGATTGATACGACTCCGGAAAAGATTGCAACCTGCGATTTTGAAATAGAGGTGAATGATCTGAAACACTTCAAGGAACTGGTTTCAGAGCTCAAAAAACTGAAGAGTGTGTTGTCTGTCGAGAGGGTGAGGGGGACGTTTATGAAGCCGGAAAAGAAAAGAATTCATTAAACCCGAATCTCTCACTACGATACCTGCCTAAAAATCTGGCTAAAATCAGTTTAATGATTGACAGTTGCCGTTGACTTACTATATGAAGCACAGACGCAGAAGACTAAAGGGTATAATATAAGATGAGTAAGCTGTTTTGCAGAATGACATTTTTTGTTTTATCGGTACTTTTGATCTTTCCGGTAACAGGCGCTTTAGCGAAGAGCAGTCATCTCGTTGTTGTAGATCCGGCGCACGGAGGTATAGATAAAGGTGTGCGGTTATCTGAAAAGGTATCTGAAAAAGATGTGACCCTTGCAATTGCCAGGTTGCTGAAAAAAGATCTCGACAGATCAAAAAACATAAAAGTTTCGCTTACAAGAACAAGCAATAAGGATGTTTCTGTTTCAGACAGGGTTAAAATTGCAAAAAAAGCGAGCACGGATTTGTTTGTCAGTTTGCATATAAATGCGGGTTTTGGAAAGAAAGCGAGTGGATTTGAGGTGTATTTCCCCGGTTTTGATTCCGTTACAGATAAAAACAGCTCTAATGCAATCCTGAAAGATATGGTTACAACGAAATATCTCAATGAAAGCGTTAAATTAGCTCAGATTATCCAGAAAAATATGGGTAAAATATTTCCACGGAAGGATAGGGGGCTTCGAAGTGCACCCATTCTTGTTCTTGAGGGTTTGACTGTTCCAGCAGTTGTTCTGGAGATTGGTTTTGCCACCAATACTAAGGATAAAAAGAAATTATTGGATAAATCTGCACAAAAAGCTATTGCAAGGGCGCTTGCTAAGAGTATAGAGGAATTCTTTAAATATACAGACGCAAAGTAGACACAGAGAAAGAAGAGATATGACTTTGTGCCTTTGTTCCTCAGGCTATCGGCTTTTGCCGATAGCGATTTAATTTGGGAGAGATAATGCCAAGAGCCAACGGACGCAAGTGGGATGAGATTCGGGAAATAAGTATCACGAGAAATTTCCTGAAATATCCGGAAGGATCAGTCCTGATTGAGATTGGGGATACCATTGTTCTATGTACTGCAACGATGGAAGACAGGGTCCCCCCATTTTTGAAGAATTCAGGAAAAGGCTGGCTGACTGCCGAGTATTCCATGTTTCCCACATCCACACAGACAAGAAATACCAGAGAATCTACCAGAGGCAGGGTAGGCGGAAGGACCCATGAGATTCAGAGATTGATTGGACGATCCCTTCGAGCGGTTACCGATTTGAATTCTTTTGGTGAGAAAACGATATACATCGACTGTGATGTCATCCAGGCAGACGGCGGAACAAGAACAATATCAATTACCGGTGCCTTTATTGCCCTGATAGACGCATTTCGCAGATGGAAAGAGGAAGGAATAGTTGATAGAATTCCTGTCAGTGATTTTGTTTCTGCTGTGAGTGTCGGGATCGTGGATGGCAAGCTGCTGCTGGATTTAGAATATGGAGAAGATTCAGTCGCCCAGGTAGATATGAATTTTGTTATGACAAAGGGCGGCCTTATTATAGAGGTTCAGGGTACCGCCGAGAAGTTTCCCTTTGCCCGGAATTTATTGGATGAGATGACAGACCTTGCCACCAAGGGCATTGCTGATCTTACCAAAAAACAGGTGGAGATGCTCGGGGATTTAGAGTAATCGTTTAAACTCCGGACCCTGGAACTTAAATTAGAGGAATTAAACTGACAAAGATTGTTTTTGCCACAAAAAACAAGGGAAAAATAAGAGAACTTAAAGCAATGCTTGAAGGTTTCAATATCAACTTTTTTTCCCTTGATGAGTATCCTGACCTGCCTGAAGTCGTAGAGGATGGGGAGACGTTTTTTGAGAATGCGCTGAAGAAGGCGAGGGCAGTTTCAGAATATACCGGTGAGATTGTTCTTGCGGATGATTCCGGTCTTGAGGTTGATTTTCTGGGAGGGAAACCGGGTATTTGTTCTTCAAGATATGCCGGGCCTGATGCAACGGATGGGAGCAATATTGAAAAACTGCTCAGAGAATTGAAAGGTGTCCCGATAAATAAGAGGGATGCTTCTTTTGTGTGTGCACTTGTTCTCTATCGACCGGATGGAACTTTTGAGTCATTTGAGGGGAGATGGAGTGGGAAGATCGGCCATGAACCGGCAGGAACCGGTGGATTCGGTTATGATCCGGTATTCGTAGTATCTGAATGTGGTATGACTGTCGCTCAGATTTCCCCGAATATGAAAAATACAATAAGCCATAGGGCGAAGGCCCTGAATGAGCTTAAAAAGAATTTGGAAAAATGGGTTAAGGCCTGAAGTCCTGGTCAGACCCTCAACTTCGTCGGGGCGTGGCGCAGCCTGGAAGCGCGCATGCTTTGGGAGCATGATGTCGCAGGTTCAAATCCTGCCGCCCCGACCAGTAATTATTAAGGTGCTGTACTTTGCAGCACCTATTTTTTTGTCTGCTATTTCGTCTACTGTTTTAAAGATCCGGGATCTTTAGCGCTCGGCTAAAGTTGGTTTCCTTGTTTGTTGTTGTATTCCGATGATTAATCAAAAACTAGTATAGTGTCCCCGTATTATGACATATCTTGTAGTTACTTTTTCCTTGACGCACAAGGGGAAATCACACTACAATCCAGTTCCCCAAAGGGACTTCTTATCAATTCAATCAATATTACACCAAAAAGGAGGGCAATGGATGAATCCTGTAGACCTTTATAACCAAGTGGTTCAGCAGGTGCCGGCATATCGAGCATTTCTTGAAGAAGAGACAGGATCAATTCCCCACGTCAAAACAATTGCGGATTTTGAAAAAATACCGTTCATGGATAAATCAAATTATATTATGAAATATCCGGTTCCTGACCTTTGCCTGGATGGAGATACTTCCTGTGCCCACCTGTGGTTGCGAAGTTCCGGTACCTCGAAGAAACCATTTTTCTGGCCAAGACGGTATGAGGATGAAATCAATTTTCCCAAGGGCATGCGGGCTTTGTTCAAGGACTATGTCTCCCCTGACGCCCAGCCGACTCTTATAGTTGTCGGTCTTGCTCTGGGACCGTGGGGAACGGGAATGCAGAGCTCTTTTGCCTTTCGGGTGCTCGCTCAAGATACCCCGGGGCTGGCGGTTGTGTCTCCCGGATTACAGACAGACAGTGTAATAGAAGTGTTAGAACGGTTAAGTCCTCATTTTAAACAGACATTGCTATTGAGTTATCCGCCGTTTGCGAACAATATGCTTCAGGAAGCCGCGGCCCGTGGCGTGGACATTAAATCCTTGAATATCCACACCATGGTGGGAGGAGAGGGCATTACAGAGTCCTTTCGTGAGCGGATGTGGGACTTGCTTGGCCATGGAGAAAAAGACCTGAACAAAGTATGGTGCCTCTATGGATCAACAGATTTTGCCAATGTGGGTTTTGAAAACCCGCTGACCATTGCCGCCCGGCGTCTCCTTATAAAGCATAAACTCTGGAAGGATATTTTCGGCGAGACCGATGTGCCAATGCTTTTTCAGCAGGTTCCCGTAAAAACCCTATTTGAGGAGGTGGAAGGCGAACTTGTTGTGTCACGGATGCAGGGGATACCGCTTGTGCGCTACCGAAGCGGAGACCATGTGAAATTTATGCCAAAAGCTGAGCTGCTGAAACGGCTCAAGGATGCCGGCCATGATGCAGAACAACTTGTCACGGATTGCGGCCTGGATGTCCCTCAATGGGAAACCCCTTTTGTGGCGCTTTATGGCCGGATCGATCATACTGTTTTTTTCTATGGAGCAAAGATCAATGTGGAACAGGTAAAGACTGCGTTGAGTACAGAGGTGATGTCCCCCTATTTTAATGGCCGTTTCCTCATAAAAGGGATAGAAGATAGCAATGGTAACCCCATGCTTGAAGTCGCATTGGAGCAGAGTGACGCCCTTGAAAACACAGATCTGGATGCTTTGGCTGAAACCTTTGCACTGGAGCTTGAAAAGGTTCAGTCGGAGTTCAGGGAGGTCAGAAAACTTGTCCCTGATCTGCGTCATGTTCGTATTGTTGCTGCGCCCTCTTCCGTGTTTGAACTGGGCTGGAAAACCCGTCATATGTGATACAAACCTGACGATATGGGACTATCTGAAAAATCAACGGCACAGGCCTTACAGATTGCTCTGCTTTTTACGGCCATGTTTTCTTCCATGGGCGGACCTGCCTTGGCCCCAGCACTGCCGGCTATAAAGACAGCTTATCAGACGATCCCGGACATTGAATTCTGGACAAAAGTCCTGGTGGCTATTACCGGACTTTTCAGTGCGGTGGGCGCCCCTTTGTTCGGCTGGTTCAGTGATCGTTACGGCCGCAAATCTGCCTTGATAAGCGCATTATTTCTCTGGGCGTTAGCCGGGGTTTCGGGTATGATCCCCCAAAGCTTCTGGACGCTGTTGGCCGGTCGTGCCTTATTGGGCCTTGGCTTAGGCGGCCTACTGGTTGCCAATACCGCTATGATTGCGGATTCATACAGCAAAGACAAGCAGCGTTATATGATGGGCATGCAGTCTTCCTTTGCATCAAGCGGGATTGTGCTTTCACTGATTATAAGCGGCCTGCTTACGGATATACATTGGCGGTGGGCCTTCAGTATCTTTTTGTCAGGCTTCATGATACTGCCCTTTGCCTTTTTATCACCCGAGCCGGCACCGCGTCAACAAACCGTTGTCCAGCATGCACTCCCACCTTTTGTTTACTTGATTATCTTATGTTTTTTTGCATTCAGCACCATGATGGTCTTTAATGTGATTCCCACTCAACTGCCCTTTTTTATGATCCGAACAGGAATCATAAAGACCGCCTCAGCCATCGGGCTTGCCCTGGCGGTCATGCCGGTGGCTTCTGCTGTTGCCGGCCGTCTTTATGCCCGGGTGTCCAGGCACATGAATCTCTGGAACCTTTTCATGGTCGGCGGAGCCTTGATGTTGTCCGGTTTCTATATGATAAGTTTGTCCAATGGCCTGACAGGCTTGCTTTTCAGTCTGGTTTTCATTGGGATTGGGTTTGGCACCACTATGCCCCATTTGAATATCGTGCTGACGCATATTGTGCCGCCCCAGGCTCGGGGTCGTGTCATGGGCATGATGACAAGTGCTAAATTTATCGGGCTTTTTGTATCTCCATTTGTTTTTCAGCCTTTACTTTCCGCGTTCGGCTATCATACCATTTTGCGTATCGCTGGTGGATTCATCTTTTTTGCGGCATTTGTTATCTGGACATTGAGATTCAGATATGTAAAAGACAAAAAAAGGGGGTTGTTATAATGAAGATGGATTATAACGTCTGTTACCAGCGGAATATCGGTATTTTCACTGAGGGCCAGCAAGACTTATTCAAAAATGCCAAGGTCGTGGTTGCAGGAGTGGGCGGTGTGGGCGGTATTGAGGCGGCCACCCTCGCCAAAATGGGGATCGGCGAATTGGTGATTTTTGATCCAGGTGTTTTTGATGAACCGGATATGAACAGGCAGTTTGGTGCAACCAAATCCAATATCGGTAAAAACAAGGCCATTGCAACGATGGAACTTTTACGTGACGTCAATCCCTTTATGACAGTGACGGCCCTGGATTATGCTCCCCGGACCGATGCTGAACTGGATGATCTGCTTGAGGGGGCCCATGCGGCAATTGATGCCATCGATTATATCGGGTTTGACTATAAGGCGCAGTTTGCCCAGGCTGTGAGGCGCGCCAATCTTTATAATTTTACAGCACCCATCTCAGGCCTGGGCACAGCCATGATCATATTGGACCCTTCCGGGATGACACTTGAAAGCCTTTATGATGCACCTGAAGACCCGGCATTGTGGGCCTCCCATAAGCTGCCACTGGAAAAACTGCTGGGAGAAAATCGCTACGGAGGACTTGTAAAGGATATGATTGAGGGGCGCCGTTCCTATCTTTCCAATTGCGCCGGAATTGCCACCGTGAACGGGGGGCTGGTCGCAACGGAGATTGCCCTTTATATCATGGGTATCCGGCCGGCAAAGGATCTTGTTACGGCACCAAAGGCCCTGTATGTTGACCTCCTCAATCGTTTGTATGAAGTCTATGACATGAAAGAGGAATCATTATGATAAAACCCGGTAAACTGGTGTTGCAATCACGCTGGAAGCTTGTCCACATGGAGGGTCTGCCTTTTTTGTTATACTACGGGATCAGGAACCCACCCCATCACCACGATCTTATGCGGAAAATTTCCCAGGAACTGGCCGGCTATTTACAAAATGGTGATCCCCTTTCAGCAGACTGCGCAGAACAGGAGATGAATCGGTTAATTCAAGATGGCATCCTTGTTGCGCCTGAAGCCGTTAAAAAATCAAAAACGCCTGAAAACATGCAGGTCTGCAGCCGTTGTGTGACCAATGATTATGTGGTGCCTGGCCTGGAGTTCAATGACGCAGGGGTCTGTGCCTTGTGTCAATGCTATGAAACAAATAAAGCGCCGTCAGGCTCTGTTTTTACAACGGTCTCGGAAGAGAAACTCAGGGAAGCGGCCCGAAAAAACAATGACTCACGATTTGATGTGATGCTGTTTTATACCGGGGGCAAGGATTCCTCATACCTATTATGGCTGCTGGCGCGGAAGCTCAAACTTCGGGTGATTGCGGCATTCTGGGATATGCCCTATTGCAGCGATGCTGCCTACGAAAACATCCGTAGAGCAAAAAAACGAATGCCTGAAGTGGAATTTATAGAATGGTCTTTACCCATAAACACGGTCCGTGAAGCAATGCTCAAAAAATGGCATAGCCATGGCTGGCCCTGCCTCTGCCCCACCGTGGCATTTGCCCTGTTTTATCCATTGGCGGCTCAATTAAGAATTCCCTATCTTTTTTTGGGGATTGAAGATGTCCAGGCCTCGGTACTGGATTATGTGGTTGTCAAACCGGGAGCAGGACCTGGCACGCCTTTATCCGACAGGGATAAAACCCTTGGATTCCTTTCGGTCCGGTCTTTGCCGCGTCCCCAGAAAACACCTCTGCACTGGCCGGAGGAGATGTCAAATTACCACGCGGCAATACAAAATGCCATGCCCGGTATTTTTTCGGACCTGAGCGCTCTGGTCCAAAAAGCCCGGAATGACGATTCGGTTTATATGCCCCTTATTGGACGGTTGAGAAAGACTGAGGCCTATGGGTCCTGGGTAGATGCGAGTCAAATTATAGAAAGGGAAATGGGCTGGCAAGCACCGGCAGATCAGGAAAGTCTTCTTCACACAAGCTGCATCCTGGAACCCTTAAAGGATTATTTACAGTTCCAGCGGTTCAAATCCATGCATACGGTTTTCATGCCACAGTCCATTGTCGAACTGGGGGCCGCTGTTTTTTTTGGCCTTGTGACACGGGAAGAGGCATTGCGGTCGGTGAATGAGCTTGGTTACTGGGCGCCTCCCGGGATATTGGGCAAGCTTACCAAGAATCTGGGTATAGGACCTGAAGATGTCAAAGCCTCTGATGATCAATTGCCCACAGGGCTTTGGGAATGGGTAGAACGGGAATGAATTCTTTTTCATCCTCTCATGAGCATGCTGACCCAAAAGATTCATTTATCAGCTACCGCCTCAACTCTGGTTTATCCAGTCAACCCTGGATTTTGCAGAATCCCTTGCAGAGGGAGTAGGATTTGATGCCCATGAACAAAAGCAGATCCGCCTGGCCATTGAAGAGACATTCAGTTTTTTTACCGATACTGCATTAACCCAGGATGAAGCCCATCCCGTAACTCTTTTGTTTAAAACCCGGGCAGACGGTTTATTAATAAAAATGAAGTTTAAAGGCATTCCCATGGACATTAACCGTCTGCCTTCATTTTCACCGGATAACCTGCTTGATGATACGGAACTTGATGCCTTAAGCCTTTTTCTGGCCAAAAAGCTGATGGATAAAATCGAATTTATCAACCGGGGCCGGGAGGGAATCACAGTAGAACTGTTAAAGTTGCGAGCATCCTCCCATGTACGGAGCCTTATAAAAGAATCCGGCAGGGAAGATGCCGATCCCGGACAGGCCCGGGTAATTTGTGTTGACAACTATAACATACGGCCTGCAGTTGCCGGTGAAGCCCTGGAAATATCACGTTGTGCGCATTCAACCTATGGTTATACCTATGAAGACTATATCTATTACCCTGAACGTATTACTGAAATGAACCGAAACAAAGAATTGATTTCTCTTGTTGCAGTATCCAATGAGGGCATCGTCATGGGGCATTGCGCTTTGAAATTTGCCCCGGGGCGGAAAGACAGAGCAGAGTTGGGAGTCCTTTTTGTAAATCCAAAATTCCGTGAAAACAGATTGGGCGGAAAATTATGGAAGGCTGTTGTGGATCTTGCCCGGGAAAAAGAACTGGACAGCATATTTTCACGATCGGTAACCGGCCACGCCGCTTCCCAATTGATAGCTGAGCAGAACGGTTTTTCAGATTGTGCCCTCTTTCTTGACCTGTTCCCGGAAGAGGTCAATTTGAAACATATGGGCGGTCTGCAAAAAGGGAAGATGAGCGGGATGTTTCAATGGCGGTATCTGAAAACGCCCCGGAAAAGACGCATTGAACTGCCAGACCCCTATGTCGGAATTGTCAGCCAGATTTATGAAAGGGCAGGGGTTAATATTAAATGTCATACCGTAACAAAAAAAGTTTCTAATACACCGATATTGAGGATACAGCGGGTTCCTGTTTTAAATGTGGGTATACTCGAAATCGAGTCCAGCGGTTCAGATGCGGAGGCTGTGGCGTCCTGGGTACTTTTGAATTGTCGCCGCCTCTGCAGCGAGCGGCTGGATGTCATATACCTGTATATCAATATAGAGGAAATGGGAGCGGCATTGATTGCTGAAAAAGCCGCAAATAACGGTTTTATATTTTCAGGTATCTCACCGGATGCGTTTGCCGGTGGTGATGCCATTGTGCTGCAGTATCTCAATTTTACCCAAGACCCTTTTGAGACCATGACCGTATGGACGGATACAGCAGCTATTCTGCTTGATTTTATTCAAAAAGAATGGCGGCAAAATGAAATTTGAATTCAGGAGAAAACCATGAGTGTTGCTTCGGACAGTATTGCGTGGCACAGGATCAATGAGTTGTTTGATAAGGGGTCTTTTCACACAATGGATAGTCTTGACCCCACCATACATATATTGGGTGGCGGAACCATTAATAAAAAATTTGTATATTGCTGTGCCGGGGTACCGGAAATCGGCCCTGTGGACTTGCTTGAATGTTTTCATCGCAAGATTGGATGGTTGAACAGGGTCATTGAAAAACCAGCACCTGTGGTGTGGCTTCATGATGCTCCGCCTCAGACCAAGGGTGGACGGACCCCCATACCTAAACATTCAGATGAGTTGTTGGCATCTGACAATGGGGTTGGCAGGGTTTTTTGCCTGCAGGCCAGATTGAATGGAAAAGTTCCTCAGTTTTCAGTCTTGTTCGGGGATGCCGGGGCAGCCCAGACCTTTCCCTTCAGGCTTGCGGATTTTACCCTTATAAAGGAGGGAACCCATGTCTGGATCGGACGCCCGGATGCTGTAAAACTAATGTTGGGTACAGCACCTGATGCCGAAGAATTGGGAGGGGCTCGGATGCATTGCAGTCTGTCCGGAGCAGGGGATGTGCTGTTTAAGGAAGACAGCCAGGCTTTTGACTGGATTAAAGGATGTATGGATTGTCTTCCATCCATTGCCGGAGAACGCCTGCCCCTGGCATTACCAAAGGAGCCGGAATCTTCCTGTGCCGACCTTGAAAAATTGATCCCGGATGATCTCAATAAACCATTTGATATGGGGCTTGTTTTAAAAACCCTCGTAGATAAAGGGTCATGGCTTGAGTATCAGGCGCTTTACGCCCCTGAGGCCCTAACGGGATTTGCCCGTATCGGGGGAGTGCCTTTAGGGATTCTTGCAAATAATTCCATTCACAAAGGCGGGGTTCTTTTTCCCGAGGCCTGTCGTAAAATGGCCCGTTTTGTCCGATTCTGTGATACCTATCAAATTCCCATGGTTTTTCTTGTGGATAATCCCGGTCTCATGGTTGGGGTTTCAACGGAACAGGCCGGTATGCTGGTAGAAGCAACCGAACTCCTCAAAATCCTTGCACTGTCAACTGCACCGAGGGCATGTCTGGTTATTAGGAAGGCCTATACAGTAGGACTCTATGCCATGTCCGGGCCCGGGTTTGATCCAGCCTGCTTCTGGGCTGCTCCCAATGCCTCCATTTCGGTCTTTGGTCCCAAAGCACTGGATCGGTTAGCAAAGGACAGGGATCCCCCCAAACCGGCCCTGGACGCGATTAATGAGATGCGCCATCATGCCCTTCATCCCCAGGACTATGCGGAAAAAGGCTATCTTGACGGTGTTCTTGAGTGGGGAGAATTGCGGTCTGCTTTGGTTGATTTCGCAGGAAAAAGTATGGAAAATCATTGTTAGGAGAAACTCCCGCAGAAATGGATAGTCTTTAAACAATTTAAGCTCATAACCCTCAATTCCAAGGTTGATCCAAAGAAACTTTTTCGCATGTCCACAGATTTCTCCCATAGAAAAGAAACGTGGACGTTCTTGAAATACTGGTGTGCCTTTTTAGCCTTCGAGGTATCTTTTTTCCGGCATCAGACTGCATTGCAGGAGAATATCCCTCGTTGCCCCGATAATGTCGGCGGGGAGCCGGACCTTTCCGTGCATTATCGGCCCGTCGGCCGCGATTGCGTCAGGTCCGAAAGCAAAGAAATGATCAATGGCTTTGTTGGCATTGGTGAATGGATTACCGTAGGTCAGAGGCACGACAAGGGCAATCGTAAAGGCACACCACAAGGGGGAGGAATCTCACCGTTGTTGTCCAACATCTACCTGCACTTTCTGGACAGGATATGGGAGCGGCAAATACTGGAGAGGTTGGGACTCACCCTGAACGAGGCAAAGACACGGATTGTCAATGCCTTTGAGGGAAAGTATGACTTCCTTGGATTCACCATTTAGATGGGGAAAGGTAGAAAAACGGGG
>Ga0268282_1000270_pt1 | contig 29335 bp, 30 predicted proteins | sample saktaG_12_FD_190133 | JGI IMG/M metagenome (GOLD analysis project Ga0268282, IMG submission 190133) | Saline water microbial communities from Sakinaw Lake, British Columbia, Canada - sak_2011_5_24_120m | ecosystem: Environmental > Aquatic > Non-marine Saline and Alkaline > Saline ...
CAATAAAGGACTTGTAAGAGCAATATTTGAAAAAGGATTACCAGGCCAAGCAAGAAATACTGAAATCGAAATAAAAGATTAAAATTGAAAATCCAATAAAAAATTCATAAAAAATTCATAAAAAATTCAATAAAATTAAAGAAATAAATTATAATAAATTAATAGGATAAATATTAAAATGGTTGCAACACGAAAAGCATTAGCATATTCAAAGAAAAAACCAGTAGTGAATACTCGAAGGTCGAGGAAGCATCATTTAAGTTATATAAAAGCAGTCCCCCCGCAAAAGATCGTCAAATTTAATATGGGAGATTATAAATCTTTTGAAAAAGGAGCATATAAGTTCAAACTTTCTTTATCTACTATGGAACCAGTTCAAGTAAGAGATTTAGCTTTAGAGGCTGTAAGACAGTCAATACATAAAGATCTAGTAAAATTATTTGTTAAGAAAAACTTTTTTTTAAGATGTAATGTTTATCCACATAATATTTTAAGGAATAATCGGGTTTTTTCAGGAGCTAGTAAGGGTGAAAGAGTTCAAACTGGAATGAGAAAAAGTTTTGGTCGTCCAGAAGGGAGAGCTTGCACTTTAAAAAAAGGTCAAGCAATTTTTACAGTTCATTTTTTAGGAAAAGAGAATATTTCAAAAATAAAAGGTTTTTTTAAAAAGGTTAAATCTAAAATTCCTGGGAAAATAAAAATTAGTTTAGAAGAAACTTCAAATTAAGTTTTTTAGATTAAGCCTAAATTTTAGTTTTTATTTGCAATTCTTCAAAAATAGATTTAGCTGCAATTGCTCCTTCACTGCAAGCCGTAATAATCTGTTTTAGAGGATTATTTGTGATATCTCCTGCTGCAAAAACCCCCGCAATATTTGTTTCTTGTTTTTTATTTACTTTAATATAATTTTTTTCGGTTTTCAATTTTAACTGATTTAAAAAAATTGTATCCGGAGAAGAACCAATTTCTATAAATACTCCATCCAATTTTAAATCTTTTTTATTATCTAATTTAATTCCTTTAACCATTTTATCCCCGTAAATTTTAAGAATATTTGAATTAAAAATAATGTTTATTTTTTTATTTTTTTTAACTTGTTCAATCCAAGCAGGTTCTGCTTTGGAAAATTTATTTTTTCTATAAATAATATAAACTTTTTTAGCATATTCTGATAAAAGCAAAGCAGAAGTTAAAGCAGCATCACTACCCCCCACAACTGCAACTGTTTTATTTAAAAATAATCTTGAATCACAAGTAGCACAATAACTTACACCTTTTCCTAAAAATTCTGTTTCCCCGGGAATATTTAATTTATTTCTTTTAGTTCCAATTGCAATAATTATTTTCTTTGCCTTATATTTCCCATTATTTGTTTTAATAATAAATAATTTATCTTTTTTTATTTCAATAACTTCTTCTTGTCTAATTTTTATTTCTAAATTGTTTGTATGTTCTATAACTTTTTTTGCGAGATCTAAACCAGAAATTTCATAATATGAAGGAAAATTACAGATTTTATATGCTTCAGACATAAGGCCTCCAGGAAGTTTGCCAATTATTAAAGTATCAATCTTATATCTAATAGCATAAATTCCTGCAGTTAATCCTGCAGGGCCACTCCCAATTATTATTAAATCATAAATTTTGTTTTTCATTTTAAAGATAAAAATCCTAGCTTTGAAATTATTTAATTTAAACTTCTTTAAGTTTAATAAACTAAGTTCATTTTTAAATATTGCTGGATATTGCAGAATCTTGCAGAATCTTGCAGGATATTGCGTGATTCCGATTTTCTTAATTTTTTTTTGAGTCTCCCATAAACTTTAAATAGAACAAGTTTTTTTTACTATAATGGACATAAAAAAAGGGGATTTTTCTGAAAAATATATTAGATGGTTTTCTGAACTAACAAAAAAAGATATTCCCCTTGCTGGTGGTAAGGGCGCGAATTTAAGTGAGATGTATAATAATAATTTCCCAGTCCCTCCAGGATTTATTATAACAACTAAGGCCTTTAAATTTTTTATAGAAAAAAATAATTTAAATGAAAAAATTAATACTATTGTAAAAAATATAGATTTATCAAGCACAAAACAATTACAAGAAAAATCTTTGGAAATAAGAAAATTAATAGAAGAGAGAAATTTGCCTGAAGATTTAATAGAAGAAATTCTTGAAGCATATAATATTCTTTGTTCAGAGAAAATCAATGAACAAGCTATTTCAAAAGATGCTATGAATATTTTAAAGAATGCCTATGAGCCAGGTTTTGTCTCTGTGAGAAGTTCTGCAACAACAGAAGATTTAAAAGAAGCGAGTTTTGCAGGACAACAAGATAGTTTTTTAAGTATTAAAGGAAATAAAGACCTCATTAAATATGTAAAAAAATGCTTTTCTTCATTATACACTGCAAGAGCAATTTATTATAGATCTGAAAAAGGATTTAAAGAAGCAAAACCTTTATTGGCTACCGTAGTTCAAAAAATGATTGATTCTGAAAAATCAGGAGTTATATTCTCAAAAAATCCTACAAATCTCAATGAAGATATTATTGTAGAAGCAGTTTATGGTTTGGGCGAAGGAATTGTTTCAGGTAAAATTTGTCCAGATAATTATTCTATTTCAAGAGATTTAAAAATAAAAGAAAGTAAAATTGCAAATAAAAAGATTGCCCTAATTAGAACAGGTTCTGGAGAAAATGATATTATTAATTTAAGCCCAGAAAAATCTAATTCAAAAGTTTTAACTAAGGGGGAAGTATTAAGCCTTTCTGATTATGCATTAAAACTTGAAAAACATTATGGACAGCCCCAAGATATTGAATTTGCAATAGAAAATAATAAAATTTATATTCTACAATCAAGACCAATAACCACATTAAATTCTCCTAAAGAGATTTCTAATGAAGTTTTTTCTAATAATCCTATTTTAGTAGGATTAAGCGCAAGTCCGGGGGTTGCAACTGGGATAGTTAGAATAATAAAAGACAGAGAAGATCTAAGTAGGATTGTTAAGGGGGATATTTTAGTAACTAAAATGACTAACCCAGATATGGTAGTTTCTATGAAAAAATCTCATGCAATTATAACTGATGAAGGGGGGATTACTAGTCATGCATCTATTGTAAGTAGAGAAATGGGGATCCCTTGCATTGTTGGAACTGGAGATGCTACAATTAAATTAAAAGAAGGAATGAAAATTACTGTGGATGGGACTCACGGAAAAGTCTATAGTGGGGAAATAAAAGGAATTAAACCCATTGAAATAAAACCAATTGTTAAAACAAATAAAATTCAATTAAAATTAATTTTAGATTTACCAGATTTTGCAGCGAGGGCATCTAAAACAAATATAGAATCAATTGGTTTATTAAGATTAGAAGGGATAATTGCACAATCTGGAAAACATCCGTTATTTTTTGAAAATGAAAATAAATTAGAAGAATATTCTAAAATTTTAGAGAGGGGTATTGAAAAAATTGCACAGTTTTTTAGTTCAATTTGGATAAGGGCAAGTGATATTAGAACTGATGAGTTTAATTCTTTAAAAGATGCTCCTGAAAAAGAAGTTAATCCAATGTTAGGGTTTCATGGGATTAGATTTAGTCTAAAACATTCAAGAATTTTAGAGGCAGAATTAAATGCATTGAGCAAAATTGCAGAAAAATATCCAAATAAAAATTTCGGGATTATGTTTCCTCAAATAATTTCATTAGAAGAAGTTAAACAGGCAAAAAGTTTTTTTGAAAAGATAAAAAGAAATAATATAAAATTTGGGATAATGGTTGAGACTCCTGCCGCATGCCAAATTATTGAGGAAATATGTAAGTTTGGAATTGATTTTATTTCTTTTGGAACAAATGATTTAACTCAATATACTTTAGCAATAGATCGAGGGAATAAATCTGTTCAATATTTATACAATGAATTAAATCCTGCAATTTTATCCCAAATAAAACAAGTAATTAATATTTGTAAAAGATATGGTGTTAAGACTAGTTTGTGTGGGCAAGCAGGAAGTAATAAAAATTTAGTAAAATTTTTATTTGAAAATAAAATTGATTCTATTTCTTTAAATGCAGATTCTGCAAATGAAATTTCTTTGTTTGTAAAAGAATTAGAAGAGCAGACCAATCAATCAGATAACTCAAATCAACAAAATATTTCAAGTCAAGCAATGCAAATATCCCAAAAACATCAAAGACCCCCTGTTGAAAACAATTCAGAAAAACATCCAGAAAATTATCCCCAAAAAATTCCAAATTATAAATTTCTAACTAAAAATCAAAAAAGAAGATTAAAGAAAAAACTTAGAAAAAAAAGATTTAAAATGGGTTTACAAAATAATCAAATTCCAAAGCTTCCAGAAATGCCGGATCCAAATTTGAAAAAAGGATTTGAAAAAAATATAGAAAAAAATGATGGGATTTCTGAAAAAATAAAAAGATTAAATCAAAATATGCCGGATCTTCAAGGAAATTCTACAAGTGTAGAACCTTTTAATAATTTAAAAAGAATTGAAGAAAAATCTGAAAAAATAAAACAAGAAATTGAAGAAGAAAAATTAGAAGAATTACAAAGAGAAGATGCAACAGATAAAGGAATTAAAATTGAAGAAAATAATTTTGAAGAGAATAATTTTGAAGAAGATGAAGTTAGGGGGGAAAATTTAGGAATTTATTCTCCAGAGGATAATAGAAATTAAGAACAATTTAAAGAATACAGTAATTTTTCTGATTAAAAAACAATAAGTAAAAATGATTCTTTTTTATTCCGCTCTTTCTTATTTTGTAATTACTCTTTAGTTACTATTATAGAAAGATTTATAAAGCCAAATAATTTAATAGAAATATGATAAGATTTTATAAAGTTCCAAAAGATAGTGTGGAAAATAAGAGGAAAATGCGCATTGATTATTTTGGATATCCTTATTATCCTGGAGATTGTGATTTACGTAGTGTGAATGGGATTAAAGGATATCAAGAGGTTAAAAAGAGAATGAAAAAAATGGAAAAGATTAATAGTTTAATTTTTAGAACTAAAGGTCATAAAAGAATTCCTTTAAATTTTTTAAGTGAAGAAGAAATGAACTTTCTTGAAGAGATCATAGCTGAAACTCCAGATTTGCTTTCAGGAGTAAATATTTTATCTAAAGATTTTAATAAAGCAGAACTTTTTTATGAGGCAGTAAAGAGGGCAGAAGAAAATAATAAATTCAAACAAAATTATCAAATTTAAAGAAATAATTAAAGAAAAATGACAAGACATAAAACTTTAGCGCAATTTAATGATCATAATTTTAGAGAAGTCGTAGGCAAAGCAGGAAACTTAGAGCAATTAGTTTCTAAATTTGATGTTTCTGAACCCAATCAAAGAGCGCTTCTTGGAGAGACTTTAAGAGAAGATCCTAAATTTTATATTGGGCAAACATCAGATGTTGTGGTGAATGATTTTAGATCTGGGAAAGAAATTATATCTGGAAAATTAGATCAATATTCAAAAGAATTGAATGATTATTTTGAAAAGTATTCAACAAAAATTATTTCTAAATTTGATAAATTAAAAAAAGAAGAATTAATTAAATTGCTCTTTAATTTAATCCCAGAAAATTTTAAAGCAAAAAGTGATGAAGAATTAGATACTCTTTCAAAAACTGTTAATGAGCAAAGAAAATTAAGAAGCCTTCAAGATTATCCTAGTTTGTTGGGTTATGTTGATGGAAAAATGGAAAATGTTTCGGATTGGAGAAAAGTGGCATATCAATATGGAAGATTCTCTGAAATATATGTAAAACAGATTTTTAATTCTTATATGGCAGAAAATAATTTTCAACTTGCAAAATCTATTGGAAATTTAACTAAGAAAAAGATTCTAGGATTTTTAGAAGGAATTTATAAAGATTCTGAAGGAGATGCTAAAAAACAAATTGCAAAAAATCTTAGTTATCTTGCATTACAATAGGCTTTTTTATTTTTTATAATTCTATTGCAATTTTTTTATTTTATTGTAAAAGTCTTTTAATTAATTTAACAGAAATATTAAAAAACTTTTCAGATTTTTCTTGCCATTTGTCAATAATTTTGCCTTCTATATTTTTTATTTCATTATGCATTATTTTTCTATGCAGATCATAAAGATCTTTAAAATCTGAAACATATTTTATTTTAAGGAGTTTTTTATCCACAAAATGTTTTTTTAATAAAATTGCAATTTCTTCAGGATTTGGAGGTAAAATTTTTCTTGCCATTAATAATGATTGTGCACTATCAACCATTGCCCAATAGCATCCTTCAATTGCACTAATTTCTGCTTTTCTACTAAGAAAAAGATGATTCGGAATTCTATTTAAGCAATTAAATATTGCTTCAGGAGTGGCTTTAATTTCTCCATTTTGCAATAAAATTTTTAAAGGATTAAAAAACCCCCCAAAATCAATCAAAGTTTCTCCGTATCTTAAAATATTTATTATTATTGGATCCCCCCTAGAAAGATCTCTCCACCAACTTGTTAATTTAACAGTATTTATGTGAAAATCTTTTTTATATGGATTTTTTTTAATAATTTTTCCTAGTTCTTCCCTATACCATGCGATTAATTCTTCATCAAATTTAATACTGGCATCATCAAGAATAATAATAATATCAATATCAGAGCCAACAATATTTGTATGTTTCACAGAAGAGCCAAAAAGAATTATTGATTTTATTATTTTATCGAATTTTTGATAAACTCTTTGGGCAAAATCCATCGCAATACTTCTTTCAGTTTTTAGTTTTAAAGTAGGGAACTGCTGTGCAGGAAATTCTTTTTTTGTTTTCTTTTTCATTTCATCTCTTTTTTATTTTAAACTTAAGATAAATTTATTTAAAAATCTGTTGTTTTAGATTTTTAATTAAACAAGCCTAACAATTTTATTTTTTAATATTATTTATGTATTTGAGGTTCCAGAGAATCTGTTTCTTGCTCCAGAAATTTCACCCCCCAATTCTATTGGAAGATTAGAAAAGCTTGTGCCATATAAAGAATGATGAACTTGAGGATTTATTGGGCCATTTCCAGAATCATAATCCCCAAAGTTTCCTAATTGATTCCAATAAACATTCCCACCATTAAACACTGGACTACCAGAAGATTCTAATTGGTAAGGCAATGGGCTTGTTTTAAATTGTTGAAAAAAATTCCCGCCTTCAAAGATTTTTTTACCTTTAAATTTCGCTTTTTCTAATTCTTGCATAACTTTTTTCATAGGCACATTCCCCATTCCAGGTGGTAAATCAGTATGTGTGGTTCCAAAATTATCATTAAGGTGAAGATGTTTTACATATGGTGCAATTTTTTTTGTTTCTTCTACTACTTTTTCCTGTCCAAAACCTTGTTTTCTTATCATATTTATGTGAGAAGTATCCCAAGTAACCCCAATCAATTTCTCTGCGATTTTTTTTGCTTCTTGTTTTGATCTACCCTGATTTATTAATTTATTTTCAAATTTTTTTCTTGTTTCGCACACTAATTCTTTTAGATCTTCCCCACTAGAAATCGCAGAACCATAAGGTGGATTTTCAATACTAATAATTGGGCTTGTATTTTTAAATTTTTTATAAGAATCCAAAGCAACAGAACTTAAAGTTTCACTAGCATTCTTCATAATAAATTTTTCAACAGGAATATATTGTTTTGGAGGGATTTGAATTATTTGTAAACCCCTTATAGATTCATCCAATAATAAAGATTGTTTTTGAACATATTCAATCTGGCTTAAATTATTTTTTTGATATTCTTTTTTTAAATTTAAGAAATTATTAGAAATCTGATTTAAGATTTTTTCTGTTTGCTTTTTTTCTTCATCATTTCCTGAAGAAAATTTAGCTGCTTTTTCAAATAAACCCCTAAAAGAAGTTTTCACATTGTCTAGAAAAAGTTGCCCTCTTTGCATTTGATTTATTGAAGGCAGATAGATTTTTTCTTCTTCTTTTGAGATTTTCTGTTTTCTTTCTATTTTATCTAATAAAGGTTGCAAGGAAGGCATTGCTTGATTCAAAATTTCATCAGCTTCTTTTTTATAAAAAGCAAGATTAGTTATGGATTGAATCCAAGAACTATTATTTGCCATATCTAATCTTTCTTTAGGGGTATATGCTTTTCCTTTAGGTTCTTCAGGACCATAAAGTTTTTCTCTTTCTAAAGGAATTAACTTCCCAGTTTCTTGATCAACAGCAATCATTTGTTTCATTTCTTCTGTATTTTTTTCTTTATTAGGCATCATTTGTGAACCAGGAACAAGGGATGCATGAATTGTAATTGGAATATTTCCTTTGGGATTTAATTCATGACCCCTTTTTACAAATCCTTTAAATTGTTCTTCTATATTTTTTCTATTCTCTTCAGACCATCCACTCTGTTGGTCAAATCCTGAAGGATCTAAAATCGGTGCATGTAATGTAGATTCTGCACCAGTTAGTTCATTTAATCTATGAATTTCTTTAAGATGATTTTTTGGCATCATTTCAAAAACATTTGGATCAATTGTCGAAACTTCTGTTACTTTTAGTCCTTGATTTAAAAGACTATTAACTTCTTTTAATTGGTTTGCTGTTTGTATACTTGTTGTAGCTCCAAGATCTCCTGCAGAAATTCTATATCCGGTAAAATTATAATTGGGATCTAAAAGATAAGAATTTCCACTGTAGAAAGATTCATAATTTGTCATGTTTTTTATTTAACCCTCTTTTTCTTATTATTAAGGAAGAATTTGTTTAAAAAACTGTTGATTTTTTAAAATCATTTATTTTGTAAAAGTATTAACCAAATAAAATTATATAAAATCATATTAAATCAAAAAGATTAAGAGATTTATCGATATTCCATAAATTTATTAATATTCTAATGTATTCTAGATTATGCGTTTTGGTATAATTTATTCAGAAAAAGATTTTGCAGGGATAAATATAGTTAATCAATTAAAAAAAATTAGTTTTAGCCCCCAAATATTAATAATTAAATTAAAAAAAGAAACAATTTTTTCTAAAAATTTGAACATTAAATCTTTTCCTAAATTAAAAAATTTAGATTTTGTTATTTTCGCGAGTAAACATGAATCTGAAAAAAAAACTCTTGCGTTATGTTTGCATGCACCTGGAAATTGGAGGGATGCAAAATTTGGCGGCAAATCTGGAGAAGTTTGTTTAACTTCTGCATATGTTTTAAAGTATTTATTTAAAGAATTAAATACAAATGCAAAAACAATTAAAAAGAGATTTGAGATAACTTTAGAAGCAACTCACCATGGCCCATTAATAGATATTCCTTGCTGTTTTATTGAAATTGGAAGTTGTGAGGAACAATGGAAAGATCCTTTTCTTGGCAAAATTCTTGCTAAAACCCTTCTATCATTACAGAATTTTAATAATAATTTAATTAAAACCAAAATCAAGAATTATGTTCCAGTAATTGGGATTGGAGGACCGCATTATTGCCCAAATTTTAATAAAATACAATTAAAAACAAAATATGCTATCTCACATATAATTCCTAAATATGTATTGCCTTTGACTTCTAAAATGTTAAAACAAGCAGAAAGTAAAACAAAAGAACAAATAAAAAAAGTTTTATTAGATTGGAAAGGGCTTGGAAAATATAAAAAAGAAACTTTAGATTTATTAAATAGGTCTGGTTTAAGATATGAGAAAATTTAAAAAAATTTTAAAAAATTTTAAGGAATGAAAAAATAAATAAAATAAGAAAAAATAAAATAAAAAATAGATAAAATGAATAAACAGATAAAAAATAAGATAAGAAAAGCTGTTTTTATAATAGTTTATTTTAAGGAAAAAAAACAAATTAAATATCTTATCCTTAAAAGAAAACTTCATTGGAGGGGTTGGGAATTTCCAAAAGGTGGTGTTGAGAAAAAAGAAAAATTAAGATCTACAGTTATTAGAGAAATAAAAGAAGAAACAGGCCAAATTCCAAAGAATATTCATAAATATTTTGTTTTTGGTAGATATAAATATCCTAAAGAATATAAAGATCGTAAAGGAATTTTAACACAGTCTTATAGTTTATTTTCTGCAGAGATAAATTCTAAAAAAATAAAGATTGATAAATTAGAGCATTTAGATTATAAATTTGTTTCTTATGAAAATGCTTTAAAATATTTAACTTGGTCAAATCAAAAAAAATGTTTGAAAATTGTGAATAAAAGATTAAAGAAGAGAATAAGAAAAGTTTAAAAAGTTTAGTTGATTTTTTTAATAATGAATAAAAAAAGGGGTTTGGTGATTTTATTTTCTTTGGCATTGTTGATTTTGATTATTATTGGCATCTTATTACAGATTAAAATTCAAGGAACAGGTCAAATGACCTCTCCTTTGCAACAAACAGAATCTAAACCAACCTTTATCAATATAATTATAAACAAAATAAAAGAAATTTTTATTATAAGAAGTATAAACAAAAGAGAAATAGAAAAACTAGATGAAATCTCAAATCAAGTAATTAACAAAGGAAATATAACTGCTATAAGGGATTATTTAGAAAATTCTGGATTAACAGAGTATGAAAAATATGCAGTTAATGAAATAATCCTTCATCTTCAAGATAATGAGATAAATCTAAAGCAAGGGCAAGTTGCGATTCGAGATAGTACTGAGGGCAAATTAGTGGCAAGTCAGATAAGTATAAAAAATGAACTTCCTTTAGAATGGGTTGATAAATGTGATGTTGGTGCTTCTCCGGGGGGTTCTGGAATAAATATTTATCATTATGATCGGCGTTGGAAATTAATTGTTACTATTCCTTATTTTTTTTAAGCAAGTATTATTGAAATAAAATTAGAAATAATTAAATATTTTAAAGTTTCAAGCTTAAAACTTTTGAAATTCCTTCTTGCATACTGACTCCATAAATAATGTCTGAAGATTCAGAAATTAAAGAATCATTATGGGTTATAATAATATATTGTCCTTTTTTCATATATCTTTTTAAGAGATAAGATAATTTTTCACTATTTCTTTTGTCTAGGGCTGCATCAATCTCATCAAAAATATAAAAACAATAAGGTTTTAATTCTTGGATCGCAAAAATTAAAGAAAGGGCTACAAGACTCTGCTCACCTCCTGAAAGAGAAGTTACATCAAAATTTTTTCCAGCACCAAATTTAATATTTATATCAATTCCTTTGTTAAAAATTTCTTTTTTATCTTGTGGTTCTAAATAAACAAGTCCTTTCACACTTAATTGAGAAAAATTTCTTGCGAGCAATTTATTCAATTCCTCAATAGTTTGTAAAAAAGTTTTTTTCTTTTTTTTGTCTATTTTTAGGATAATTTGCATTATCTGTTCTTTTTCTTTGTTTAATTCTTCTAGTTTTTCTTTAATTTGATTGTATTGTTCTTTTATATCCTCATAAACTTCTAAAGATCTAAGATTTACATTACCAATTTTAAAAAGAATTTGTTCCATCTTTGTAATTTTTTCTTTTAATTTATCTATTGGTAATTTAAGGGGTTCAATCATTATAGATTTATTTTCTTCCTTATATTTTTCTAAATCTTGAGAAAAAACTTGTGCTCTTGCTTTAATTTGTGCTTTTATTATTAGAAGTTCATTAAGCTCATTTTCAATTATTCTTTTTTCAGTTTGCAAATTCATTAGATTTGTTTCAAAAATTCTAAGTTTATCTTGCATAGAATTTTTTTCATCAAACATTTTTTGATATTTTTTTCTTAAATTTTCTGATTGCAATTCTTTTTCTTTAGCAATTTCTACTTTTTCTTTTAACTCTTTAACTATCTCTATAAGTTCTTCATCTATTTCTTCATTGTCTCTTTTATTTTGTTTAAGCGCAGCCTTTGTTCTTTCTAATTCTCTTTGTTTTGTAATTATTTCAATAGAAAGATTTCTTTCTTCATTTCTTTCTAATTCATTAATTTCTAATCTTAATTTTTCAGCATTTTCTTCACTTAATTTTGTATTGAATATTTTTTGTTGTATTTTCTGAAACTTTGATTCCAAAATTTTTAGTTTCGATTCAAAAATTATTATTTTTTCCTGATTTTTTTTGAGATTTTGTTTTTTTTCCTTTATTAAATTCAGATTGATTATATTAGTTTTTCTTTGATTTACTTCTAATTCTTTTTTTAATAAATCTTCTTTTAATTCTTTAAGATTTTTTTCTATTTCTCCCTTATTTTTTATTAAACTCCCTATTAATTTTTTTGATTTCAATATTTTTTCATTAGAATTATCAATTACTTTTTTTATATGTTCTTTGGTAATTTTGGTTTTACATAAAGGACAAATATCTAATTTTGAAACTTGAATCTTTATCTTTTCTGATTCTTCCACAATTTTTTGTTGTATTGCCAAATTTTTTCCTAAAGAAATTAAAGAATTATTTAATTCTAAAATTTTATTATTGGATTTTTCAATGAAATTTTTCAATTCGAAAATTTTTCCTTCTTGTTTTTCCAAATTTTCCTTTATTTTAATTTCTTTTTCTATATTTTTTACCTGATTTAAAATTAAATTAGAATCTATTTTTAATTCCTGGATTTGATCTTTTTTATCTTTTATTTGCATATTAATTAAAGAAAAATTTGATTTTGTAATATAATATTCTCTTTTTAATTCTTCAAGATTTTCTAATTCTTCTTTTTTATTCTTCAATTCATTTTTTTTTGTTTTTGTTTTTTGTTTTGACATTTCATTTATTTCTTTCTCTGAATCAATTATATTTTTTTTAAGAGCCTGTTTTCTTCTGCTTATTTCTAATAGTTGATTTTTAAAATTTTCTTTTCTTGCGGTTAAACCAGCAATTTCTTGTTTTAAAATTGAAATTTCTGATATTAATGAATCCTGTTCAAGTCCAGAAGCTTTTCGAACTTCCAAAGAAATCTTTTTTATCTGATTATTTAAAATAATACTTTCATTTTGAATAAGATTAATTTGCACTTGTTTTTTTTCTATACTTTGTTTTTTTAATTGTATTTTTTTAACAAGGCCTTCAACTTTTTGATTTTGTTCTTTTAATTGATTATAAATTATTGAAAATTTGCATCTTTTTACTAGGTTTTTCAATTTTTGAAATCTCAATGCTTGTTCTCTTTCTTGTTCTAAATTTCTTAAATAATGGCTCCTTTCTCTTAAAACTGCATTAATTTGTTTTAATTTATCATCAGTTTTCTCTAATTCTTTTAAGGATTTTTCCTTCCTCATTTCATAAATAGAAATTCCTGCAATTTCTTCTATTATTTTTCTTCTATTTTCAGAAGGCATTTTTACAAATTTTTCTATTTCTCCTTGAAGAACTATATTAAATCCATGGGGATCTATTCCTGCTTGATTTAAAAGCTCAATTATTTCTTGTCTTGTTTTAGTTTGGTTGTTTATTTTGTAAATACTTTGACCACTTTTTTTAACAATTCTTTTTATGATAATCTCTTCACAATCTAAAGAAAATGATTTATCAGAATTATTTAAAGAAATTTCTACCCAGGCTTCCTTACTAGATTTAAATTCTTTATTTCCTGAAAAAATTAAATGAGAGGCCTTTGCAGCCCTTAGTGATTTGATACTTAATCTTCCTAAAACAAAACAAAGTGCATCAATAATATTACTCTTTCCACTACCATTTGGACCAACAACCACATTTGTATGTCTATCAAAATCAATTGTGGTTTTCCTTGCAAAACTCTTAAACCCCTTTATTTTTAATCTTTTAATATAAGGCATAGATTACAAAAAGAAGAAGTATTTTTAAATTTAGTTAAAGTGAAAGCTGTTAGGTTAGTATCAATTATTTTTTTAGAATCAAAGAGTTTAAAGACTAAAAGAAGATATTAACTTGGGAATAGTAACAAATAGAAAGATTTAAAAACACTAAAATCATGTAAAAATATGGAACATTCACTAAAATTAATCCCAAGAGAATTAAAAAATTATAATTTTCCTGAGGCAAGCTTTCTTTCAAAAGAACAGCAAATAGCTTATGAAGAAGCGTGCAAACAATTTTCTAATGGAAAAGCAAGAGAATCTTTAAAGATTCCGCAAAAGGGCTCAAATTTATTCAAGATTTTATTATTAAATCAAATAGGCATAAGAACAGTTACACTTCTTGAATTAGATTTCATAGCAGAACAAAACCCTGATTTTTTAAAAGGTTTTTATGAGGATTCTCCTTCTGTTGTTTTAAGAAGCAATAGAAATTCTTATTCAACTAATGATTATTTAGCTAAATCATTAGCCAAATTAATAAGCAAAAAAAATTTTAACCAACCAATAATTATTAATGGATTAAAAATAAAAGAAGATAATAATTCTCCTTATGGATTGAACTTTGAAGCTGCGGATAATTTTGAGTTTTTTAAAGCTCCTGATTTTTCTCATAAAAATAATACAAGAAGATTTTCAAGAATAAATCCAGATTATACAATTGAATTTGATGATAAAGCAAGCAGAACCCTTTATACAAGAAATTCAGGTCTGTCTGGGCTTTACTTGAACAGGTACTTAGACTTGTACTCCGGCAGCGCTAACTTGGCTAATTCGAATGACAATGGCAGGGTGGTTGTTGTAAGTGCTAAAGGCACTTCGCAAAAAATTTTAGATGAACAAGTAGCAAAACTTCAAAAAATTAGAGATGAAGAAATTGCAGATATTAATAAAAGATATAAACAAGCAGAATCTGTTTTGAAAAACAAATAATTTTTAAACTAAGATTTTCTTTTTAATATTCCTGGTCTTGCTTATAGTATGACTGGGCCACACGCTTATTAATAGCACTCTTAATTGAGTCATGAAATTCAATCACAACATTTAGTAATTATTATATGAATGTGAAAAATGAAGTGATGATGATTTATTTTTAATTAATGGGCTATATATTGTCTGTCTAGGCTTTACTTGAACAGGAACTTAGACTTGAACTCCAACAACGATAACTTGGCTAATTCGAATGACAATGGCAGAATGGCACGGGCAGACCAGGTTTTTATTATGAAAACCTATAAAAATCTTTATTCAAAAGTTTATAATTTAGTTAATTTATATTTCTCTTTTAAAAAAGCAAGAAAAGGAAAGACTAAAAAAAGTTATGTAATTGAATTTCAAAAAGATTTATGGAAGAATCTTTTGAAATTGCAAGAAGAATTAAAAACGCAAAGTTATAATCCCAAACCATTAAAAACATTTATTTTACGAGACCCAAAAACTCGTAAAATTTCAAAATCCGCTTTTAGAGATAGAATTATTCATCATGCGCTTATTAAAATTATAGAACCTATTTTTGACAAAACTTTTATTTATGATTCTTGTGCAAATAGAATCGGTAAAGGGAATTTATTTGCTTTAAAAAGATTCGATAAATTTAAGAGAAAAGTTTCAAGAAATGGAGAAATAAATGGCTGGTTTAATAATAATCAGATTAAAGGATTTTGTTTAAAAGCAGATATTAAACATTATTTTCAAGAAGTTAACCATGAAGTTTTAATAAAAATAATCAAAAAGAAAATAATGGATAATAAGGTTCTCTGGTTGATTGAAAAAATATTAAACAATTTGCCCGACAGGCAAATTACAGAATCAAACAAACGAGGTTTTAAGAAAGGACTACCTCTTGGAAATTTAACTTCTCAATTTTTTGCTAATCTTTATTTAAATGAATTAGATTATTTTGCTAAGCATAAATTAAAAGCAAAATATTATATAAGATATGTTGATGATTTTGTTATCTTAAATAGTTCAAAAGAAGAATTGGAATTATGGAAACAAGGAATTAATAAATTTTTGAAAGAAACTTTAAAATTAGAATTACATAATCAAAAATCAAAAATAATTCAGTTATCAAAAGGCATAGACTTTGTTGGATTCAAGAATTTTTACTATTATAGATTACTAAGAAAAAGGAACATAAAAAATATGATTTTTAAGGTCAAAGAATATAAAAATGGAAAAATTTCTCATGAAAAAATACTTGAGAGTTTTAATGGATGGAATGCTTATGCAAAATGGGCTAATTGTTATAAATTGAGAAAAGACGTTGTTAAAAGAATTTATGCTCCTTGAACTGATATTAAGTTGACCCCCCCATTAAAAAGAGCCACACCCCAAATAATTTTTAATTAATCCTTTTCCTCAGAAAATTTCAAAAGTTTTGTTTGATTTTTTGAATTTTTGATTCTTTTAAAAGTGGACCAAGTTTTTCTGAATATTTCAGGATATTTTTCCCAATTTTTTTTTGTAAATTCTTGAGTTGTTTTATTCGAAGGATAGCCTGGACCGCAATTACCATATTTTTGCTTTATTTTATCCATCTGATTTTCTCTTTCTACTTTTGCTAAGATTGATGCCGCAGAACAAATCAAGTGATTAAAATCTGCCTTGTGTTCTACAATTAATTTTATATTTTTATTTTTAATTAAATTTTGAAGATAATTTTTATAGGAATTTATATTTATACTAGGACAATCAATAATTGCTTTATCTGGTTGAAGGTAATTAATTATCTCTGCTTGTTTATGGGCTTCTAACCAATTCAAATTTAATTCTTCAGAAAGAATTGCATTATCTATAATTTCTGGGCTTATGACAAGAACTTTATATCTTGCATTTTTTTTTATTTTTTTATCCAATTCAATTCTTTTTTCATGAGTAAGTAATTTTGAATCTTTAGATCCTTTAATTAAATGTAAATCTTTTTCATTAAGCATAACCCCGGCCATAACCATCGGACCAATTACTGGCCCCCTTCCTGCCTCATCAACTCCTAAAATTTTCATATTTTTTATAAAACAATTTTTATTATTTATTATAATTCCTTTTAAGATTAAAAAGGTTTATATATTTTATTTTCTAATATTTAATATATCTTATTTTTGAAGCATAATTTTGAAGCACAAAAATATAAAAAAGAGGATGGTAAACCAGAGAATAAAAGACTATTTTTTAGAAGGATTAAAAAAAGGCTATAAAATTGAAATTCTAAAACAAAAATTATTAGATGCAGGATTTAAAAAGCAAGAAATTAATGAAACTATTAATTCATTAAATTCCCAAAATTCCCTAGATTTATTAAATTCATCAAATTCTGTAAATTCCTTAAATAATTCGGCCCTCCAAAAATCCCAAAATAATCTTGTTAAGGATATTAAGCCAACAATACAAAAGAATATAAAATTAGGAATTTTTAAAAAAATTGGGAAGGCAATAACAAATCCTAGAGATCTTTTTGAATTAACTAGTCCAGAAGGAATTAGCCCAGCATTCAAATATCAAATAATAATTTTATTTATTCCTTTGATTATTCTTTCAGTTTTCTTTTTCTTATTTTTTGAAACAATTTTTTCTTTTATTCTGGGAAGTTTTGGTTCTTTTTTTGGAACAGATAATACTTTAACAGTTTCTTTAGTTTCTCCATTAATGCTTCTTGTCCTTCTTTTATTTTTTGTAGTCTTTATACTTATAGTGGCCCCGATCTTAAGTCTTATAGGGGCTGGAATTTCACATTTATCTATTAAGTTATATGGTGGAACCGGGAAATATAAAGACACGTATAAAGCAATAATTTATGGTTCTACTCCTCAAACATTATTTGGAGTTATTCCAATATTCAATATATTTTCATATTTTTGGGGAATTGCTTTAACAATCTTGGGAATTTCTATAAATCACAAGATCTCTAAATGGAAAGCTTTTTTCGCTTTAATCACCCCAATAATCTTATTTTCTTTGTTAGCTTTAATTTTTATAATTATTTAATTTTAATCAGAGATTTTCATAATTTTTTTCAGAATTCTTTTTTTAAGATTGGATTAACGTATCGTTAAATTTATAAGGGATTTGCAGTTAAATTTATCATAGTGGGGTAGAGAAGTCTGGAGTTCTCGCCGGGCCCATAACCCGGAGGTCGTGCGGTTCAAATCCCACCCCCGCTATTTGCTATTGATAATTGTGATGTCGGTTGTAATTCGGGGTTCGTCTTTAAAAAAGAAGGTTTTATAAATATTAATAACTATTTAATAAATAATGGTAGAAAAAAACCACTGGAAAACTATTGCAATAATCTTCATAATTCTATTTATTCTGGAAACCATTTTATTCATATGGCTTCTTTCTGTAGGCACTAGTATGGTTAATAAGGAGGCCGAATGTTCAATAAATATTTGTGGTGAAATTGGAGATGCAGTAAGTTATTATTATGATGATTATGAACAAATATGTTCTTGCTTAGATGCTGATGGTGAAACCGTGAAACAACAATTTATCAAATAGTTTTCTAAGGGCAGATTCAAAACCCTAAAATTTTCCTTCGGAATGTTGCACTAAAATCTCGCCCCCCCGTTCATTCAGAGAAACTAATAGGAATTTAACTGTTCTGAAAACTTTCCAGGTCCCCCAATTTTTCTTTTCACAAAAATCTTTTCTAAAATATTTCCAACGAAATATTTATATACTATAACCAATTATAATCTCTTATGACATCAACAACCATCCAAATAAGTCAGGACTTGCAAAAAAAACTTAATAAAATGAAACTTTTTAATAGGGAAACCTATGAAGAAGTGATTTGGAATGTTATTGAAGATACTAAAGAACTTTCTATTCAAACAAAAAAAGAAATTCTCAATGCAAAAAAAGAGATTGCAAAAGGAGAATTTGTAACTCTTTCAGATCTTAAGAAAAAATACAATTTTAAATAGGTATTAAAAATGTATGAAATAATTCTAGCAAAAAGTGTTGAAAAGTTTTTAGATAAGCTTGATTCCAAAGAAAAAGAAAGAATTATTCTTGCATTGGATAAGTTAAGAATTAGGCCAGAAGCATATATAAAAAGATTAGTCGGAGAGAAATTATACAAATTTCGTGTAGGAAATTATAGATTAATTATTGATTTGAATAAAAATCAGTTGTTAATTCTTGTTGTAAAAATGGGGCACAGAAGAAATATTTATAAATAAAGACAAATAAAATAAATTCTATAAGCTCCCTTTTCTACTTTCCTTCGAGAAAAATCTTTCAAAATCTTAATGCTTTAAAAAAGAACAAGTTTAAGAATTCTTATTTTGGATTAATCAAATAATTCACTAACAGATTTTCCATGAGAAATTCTATAAATAGCTTCTGCGAATAAATCTGTTAAAGAAACAATTTTTATTTTTCCATTTGATTTTTGTGGAATAGAGTCTGTTATGATAATTTTTTCTAATAGGGATTTATTTAATTTTTCTATTGCCTCAATTCCATTTTTATCTTTGCTTAAAACTCCATGAGTTGCACAAGCATAAATTTGATTCGCGCCTTTTTGTTTTGCTTTTTCTGCACCCTTGATTATGGTTCCGGCAGTATCTATTATATCATCTGGAATAAGAACATTTTTTCCTTTGAGATCTCCCATAATCTCTATTCTTTCTACAATTCCTGCTTTTTTTCTTATTTTATAAGCACTTGTCATTTCTAAATCTAATCTTTTTGCATAACTCCCAGCCATCTGAGCACTTCCAACATCTGGAGAAACTATAACTGCATTTCTTAAAAAATCCTTATGGTTTGTTTGAAGATATTTAATAATTGTAGGATAAGCTCTTAGATTGTCAAAAGGCAAATTGTAAAATCCCATAATTGCAGGATTATGTAGGTCAGCAGTAATTACTCTATCAGCATCTATGCTGATTATGTCTGCTAAAACTTTCGCAGAAATTGGAGTTTTTGATCCAGTCATTCTATCTTGTCTTGAAAAATTCATATTTAAAAGAACATCATTAATTTCATTTGCAGAACTTCTTTTTAATGCATCATTTATCTGAGCTAAGGATATTACCCAATCTTGTGGGTCCATAGAAGAATCTGGAATATAAAAACAATTTTGAGTTCTAACATTATCCAAAATTCTACTAAAAATTTCCCCATTATTAAATTTTGTAATTTCAACTTCACCCAAATTATAAATTCTGTTTTTTCCAGGGTAATTTACTAATTTATTATAAACCTCTTTTGTAAAATTCCAAGCATTCCCTTTTTTATCTCCCAAAATTAAAATTTCTTTAGGCATGGATTAAAAAATTTATTTTAATTTATAAATACTATTGAGATTTAAAAAGTAGTTTCAAGAAATTGAATTTTAATAATTAATAATTTTCCTAAGCCCCCTTCTAGAATCAAATAAATTTATAAGTCAATTTGTTTATAAAATTTAATAATATAATAAGTTAAAGCCGACGTCGCATAGCGGTTATTGCACCAGGTTGCTAACCTGGACCCTTTTTGGGTGCCCCGGTTCGAATCCGGGCGTCGGCGTTTATAGTCAAAGTTTATATATTGTTTTATCTTAATATAAATATGAAAAAAAGAGGATCAAACATAGTTAAACTAGATTTTAAGACTGCTTTTAAATATCCTTTTAATAGAGTAAAGGGATTATGGAATATCTTATGGATTTTATTACCGATTATTGGCTGGTTTGCTTTAGGGGGATATGCTATTAAGATTGTCCAAGAATTTAGTAAAGGAAAATTCAAAAAACTACCTATTTTCAAATTTAGTAGTGATTTTAAATTAGGATTTTTTATGTTTTTAAAAGCCATTCCTTTTATATTAGTTTATAGTGCATTTATTTTAATTCTAGTTAAAATAAATCCCTTATTTGGAGTAGTTAGAATTTTTACTGAGATATTTGCAATTCCAATATTGTTCATACATTTTATAAATAAAGAAACTGTGGGCTCTTTTTTTGAGTTCAAGATAATCAAGTCTGTTCTTGATAATTTAGGAGATTATATTTTAGCTCTATTGAAAAGTATTTTATTGAGTATAATTTTCTTTATTATGATTATTGTTTTAGTAGGTTTTCCAGCAGGAGCTTTCACAAAGAGCATATTTTTAGCAGATTTCTATAGAAGAAAAGTAAAATAGGTCCCAGAAATAGGTTTAATTTTCTTTAGAATTATTATTTATCAAAAATCCCCTCAATTTTTTCAATTAAGGTTTTTTGTGAACCCCGATGGTCTTTAACAATTTTTGATATTTTATTTACTTCTTCAACAGAGAGATTATCATACCTTTCAATAAAATTTATTTTTAGTGCATCTTCTACATCTGCGGTTGGAACATGATTTATAGGAAAGAAATATTTTTTATCTGAACCACAATACAATAACCCAAAATAGTCGTTTTCCATAGAGTTACCATTACAGAATAGTATTTAAATCTTTTGCCTCCATAAGGGCAAGCATGTCAAAATTTAAAGTGCCCTAGGCACATTTTTGAAAAAAAATAAAAATAATAAAAAAAAATAAAAAAAATAATTTTAGTAGTAGTTTGTTTCTTCTAAGTCTTTAGATTTCAAAGGTCTTTTTGATAACAATACAATTAATACAACTAGAAGAATTATAAAAATAAATCCTAGTATCATTGTAAATACTAAAACTAAATTATCTTTATCCATATCTTCCACATTCAATGTAAAATTGGTTTGTTTTGCAATTAACCCTGTTTCTTGGTCTATTATATCTAAAGCAATCATATGTGTTCCTGCATTTATATCCTTTGTAGCTCTTACCTTAATTTTTACATTTCTACTTGATTGTGGTAGAAGTGTAACTATTGGTTCAGTTATTTCTAAAATTAATCCATTAAAATTCATTTTTCCAGGAATTATAGAATAAACTACAATCCTATCAGTTGGATTAACAAGAACTAAATCAAATATAGTTTCTAAATTACCTGAAGAAATTGTTTTTGAAGTTGTTGTTGGCAACACACTTCTCTCAATATCTTTTACCAAAATCTTTCTTGAGATTGTGGTACTTACATCATAGTTGTATGCTTCTATAATTACATTATAAATTCCAGGAATAGTGTTTTGAGGCATAGTCAAATATACCTTTCTATTGATGGTATCCATAATATCATCATAACTATCTTCTGCAATTGGACTTATATCCCCAAAATAAACTATTTTTTCTAGGTTCAAGTCAGGAATAGAAAGTTTCACATAAACTCTATCAAGTCTTTCATATCCATCATTTTGTAAGACAATATCAAAGACTGAAGACATTCCAGCTATGATTTCTTGAGATGTTTCAACAGATAAAATGTTTAAACTATACGAATCTTTTTGTAACTTTAGATTATATGCTGTTTCAAGAGATCCTCTGTTATCCGCACTTATTCTAATTAAAAGGGAAACTTCTTTAGAAAATTCATCGAAATCCATACTTGATGGAAGTTCTAAATTGAATCTTTTTCTATAGGTAATTCCGTCTTCAATAGGTGTGTTTAAAACAATAGAATCAGAAACATCATATTTATAGCCTTCTATATAAACTTTGATTTTTACATCTGATGCATTTTCATTAGCAGTAAATTCAACAATAACTGGTACTGTATCAGAAACTGAAATTGAAGCAGTTTCATTATCTACTATTGAAATTCCATCAACAATAACATCATTGATAGTAACATCAACTGTTTCTTCAGCAATAACACTACTTAAAGCCAAAACTAATGCAAAAACCATTATAAAAGAAACTAAGAATGTTCTGTTTTTCATTTTAAAAGTTTTTAAATTTAATTAACTAAAGAATTAGAAATTTCTTTATAAACTTTGCTGTAGTGTATTAACTATATAATAATCACACCAATAAAAAGGCTTATAAAGTATACTTTGGTATACTTTATAGATTAAATAACAAATTATGAGTTTATTAATAAAAAAATAAAGGACCTATGGGGATGAAAGAAAAAATTTCTGAGAAAAAAAATCTGAAGATTACGACGATAAAACTTTTTAAAGAGACTAAAAAGAGATTAGATAAATTAAAAGAATATGAAAGAGAAAGTTATGATCAGGTTTTGAAAAAAATCCTTTATGTTCTAAATATTTGTAGAAGAAATCCAAATAAAGCAAAATCAATTCTTGAAAAAATAGATCAAGGAATTTAATATATTTTAATCTAATAAAGCAATGGATTTTTTAAAATAAAACTTAAATTTTAAAATAAAAAATTATTTATTCTTTTTTCTTTTGGTTAAGATAATTCCTAAGAAACCAAATCCAAGTCCTAGAAAAATTCCCCCAATCAATTGATTTGCAATAAGGCCAAAACCCATTCCAATAAAAAGTCCTGCAGGAATAAATAAACCACGACTATCTTCATTTTGCTTTTTAGATTTTCTTATATTATCTTTCATATTTTTATTATGATGATTAACTATATAAATATTTTGAAAATAGGATTATAAAGAAACTAAATTCACATCTGTTTCCAATTCAATAAAGTTTTTAGCAATTAGATTATCACAACCCAACTCTTCACAATTTTGAATAACTCTAGAAGTCGCAGTTCCATCAATAGCAATTATATAAGGATCAAAGTCTAATTTCAAATAGTTTAATCTTCCGATTGTCACTTTTTTTATTAGTTCTAAATCTTTATTGAAAATAATTGCAGAATTAGTTCCTTCTAATTTTTTTAAATCTTTTTTTATTTTTTCTTTTTCTTTTAAAGTAATCTTCTTAATTTTTTTAATTTGTTTTTTCTCTGTTGATTCTAATTTATCATTTGAATTTAATTTGTCATATCTTTTTACCCCTTTTTTCTTTTTATTTTCGAAATAAGATTCTAAGCGGATTTTTTTTCTGAGAGCTTGAAGAATTTCTTTTCCAGTCAATTCTTCTACTTCTTTTCCCTCAGGAGCCATTGCTATAAAATCTATTTTTGCATTTTTAATCACATTTTTAATAATAAGATTTCCTCCCCGGTCACCATCAACAAATAAAATAGTCTTTGATTTTTCTTTAGTTAAATCAATTAATGTTTCTGGTAATTTTGCACCATCCATTGCAATTGCATTTTTTATATCGTTTTTTAATAAATTAATAACATCTGCTCTTCCTTCTACAATAATTAATTCTTCTCCAGAAATATCTCCGCACGGAAGATTTTCTGTTCCATAAGATTGAATTCTACTAGTTTTTGTAGATGTTTTTATTTCATCAGTCATTTCATTTATTTCTTTTCCAGAGTTACCTAATCTTTCCATTAGTTTTTTCGCCCTTTCTAAAATATAATCTCTTTTACTTCCCCTAACATCTTCAATATCTTCTATAGTTATCTTTGTATTACTGGGCCCAACCCTTTCAATAGTTTCTAAAGCTGCAGCAAGAAGTGCTGTTTCTGCTTTGTCAATTGCTGAAGGGATTTCTATTTCTCCACTTGTTTTTGAATTTCCATATTCTATATTCACTTCGATTCTACCAATTTTACCAGATTTTTGAAGTTCTCGCATTTCTAATTCTTCTCCAAGTAATCCTTCTGTTTGCCCGAAAATTGCACCAATCATGTCTGGTTTTTCTATAGCGCCATCTGCCTCGAATTTAGCATGAATTATATATTTTATTGATATTGGGCTTATTTTTGCCATTTTTCATCCTTTAAGTTTAAATAAACTTAATTAATTTATTTTATAAAAATTCTTAGAAAACAAAACTTCTGAGTTAAATTATCTTTTTGATTTATAAGATTAATTTAAATCATACTGAAACTTATTTATTTGATATTAAATGAATATAAACAATATATTATACTTTAATGATATCTTTTCTAATAATCTTTATATCTTTCTTAAAAAGAATTGGTTTATAAATATTTTGGTATGCAAAATCATTATTGTAATGCATTAAATTATTCATCTTAGTTATAAGATTGTGATTGATTCAAAATATAAATTTCACAATACAAAGGTTTTTAAATAGCAACAATATAATGAGTTTAAATAAAATAAAGAGGACAAAAATGTCTCAGGACGAATTTATAGACGATATAGACGAACTTGAGTTAGACGAATCTGACGAGGATTAAGTCTACCAATTTTATTTTTTTTCTTTTTTTTAAATTTTAGTTGGAACTTCAAGATTTTAATTATATTTTTTTAATAGAATGGATTCAATGGGTAATATCCTATTATGATAAGGCATTCTTAAAAACTTGATTTTTTACATTCAGAAAGTTGCACTAAAATTAAATTCTTTCTTAAATAATCAATAAATTTAAAAAATATTTTCAAGAAGAAATAAACAAAAAAGATTTAAATCTTTTTCTCAACTAATTCTGTACAAACACCTGCAGCAACTGTTGCTCCAGCGTCTCTGATTGCAAATCTTGCCATATGTGGATTTATACTTGATTTTTCAATAACTAAATTACCCATTGGTTTTAATCTAACCATTGCAACATCCCCATTTTTTAAGAAATCTACTTTTCCTTCCATTGGTTGACCACTTGTTGGGTCAATTTTATTTAGGATTTCTATAAATTGGCATGGAACTTGAGCAGTATGGACATGGAAAACAGGAGTATATCCTTTAGCAATAACTGTTGGATGATTAATTACTGCGATTTGCCCAGTAAATTCTGTTGCCATTGTAGCAGGATTTGCTGCATCACAAATAACATCGCCTCTTGCAATATCTTTTTTTCCAATCCCACGAATATTAAGTCCCACATTATCTCCTGCAGGGGCTTCTTTTAATTGTTCATGGTGCATTTCTATTGATTTAATTTCACCATTAATTCCATTTCCTTCTCTTCCAGGCAATATTTTTACTTTTTGCCCAACTTTTAAAATTCCTGTTTCAACTTTTCCAACAGGTACAGTTCCAATTCCAGTAATATTATAAACATCTTGAATAGGCAATCTTAATGGTAAATTTGTTGGTTTCTTAGGACTTTCAAATAAATCTAATTGTTCCATTAATGTTGGCCCTTTATACCAAGAAGTATTCTCTGATTTTTTAAAAATATTATCTCCTTTTAATCCACTAACTGCAAGAAATGTGGATTTTTCAGGATTAATTCCAACAACTTTTAATAATTTTGAAACTTCTTCTTTTACTTTATTAAAAATTTCTTCTTTATATTCTACAGTATCCATCTTATTAATTAATACTGCAATTTGTTTTACACCCATAGTTCTTAATAGCCAAAGATGCTCTCTTGTTTGAGGTTGAACTCCTTCTTTAGCAGCAATTGTTAAAAATGCTGCATCAGCTTGGCTTGCACCAGTAATCATATTTTTAACAAAATCTTTGTGACCTGGAGCATCAATAATTGTTATTTGTCTTTTAGGGGTCATTAATTTTTTATAAGCTAGATCAATAGTAACTCCTCTTTCTCTTTCTTCTTTAATTTTATCCATAACATAGGCAAATTCAAATCCTGATTTTCCTTGTTTTTCAGCTTCTGCCCTAAGTTTTTTCATTTCTTGTTCAGGGATTAATCCAGATTGAACTAAAAGCTGACCTACACAAGTAGATTTTCCGTGGTCTACATGACCTACAAAAACAATATTCATTACTTCTTTTTCTCCAGCCATTTTTCAAATAAAATATTTTGTAATTATATCAAAAAAATATGTTTTATAAATCTTTTGTTTAATGATTCTGATTGAAGAATTGCATTAGGATCTCTTATTGAGGTTAAAGAATCCAATTTATAGGAGCAATTGAATAGTATGTGAATAATTCGAAGAGTATAAATTGATCATGAATTAACCATAAATAAATCATAAATAAATCATAAATTAATTCAAAAGAATTATTAAACACTCTTTTCTTAAATAAATAATTCCTTAAAAATTAGAAAAATAAAAATGGAATTAAATTTAGAATCAGATAAATTGTATATTAAAATTTTAGAAAGAATTAAGAAAAGTAAAAAATATCAAGGAATTTGTGAAGAGATTATTCTAGAGGAAATAAAAAAATATTTTAAATTAAATTCTAATTTGAATTTTAAATCAAATTTAAAGACTAAAATTTCTGAAAAAAAATTAAAACTGATTATTAAAGCAATTAAAAAAGAATTGCATTTATTTTACTCGTGTTTCCAAACAAAAAAGAAGAAAAAACAAAGACACTTTTATTTAAATGAATTAGATAAAAAAATAAAAAATAAAAAAGATTTAAAGGAAATACAGAAAACCATAGATAAATTATTATCTGCGACCATTTCCACAAAAGAAAGATTAAATAGATATCCAAAAATTTATAGAAAAATTTTTGAAATAACAAAAAATCCTAAAATTATTTTAGATTTGGGTTGTGGATTTAATCCTTTTTCTTTTTTCTATATGGGATTAAAAAAATTAAAATATTTAGCATATGATATAAATGAAAATGATATAAATTTTTTAAATAAATTTTTCAAAATTATTTATGTACAAGGTTTAGAAGGAAAAGCAGAGATTTTAAATATTAAAAATAAAATCAAGATCTCTAAATTACCTAAAGCAGATATAATTCTCCTCTTTAAAATTATAGATTTAATGGATAAAAAATCTCATAAGCAAAGCGAAGAATTAATAAAACAGTTAATTTCAAAAGCTAAATTTATTATTGTTAGTTTCCCAACAACAACAATAACAAAAAAAAGAATGAATTTTCCAAAAAGAAAATGGTTTGAATTGATGTTAAATAGAATTAATTTAAAGTTTAGAATTTTCAAAACAGATAATGAAATCTTTTATATAATTAACGCAAGAAAATAAAATAAAAAAATTAAGATAGATTTTTAAAGTATTCAAGAGGGAGGCATTTAAATTCCACAAAATAATTTAATATTTCAGAATTTAAATTTGTAATTCTAGAAAACAATGAATTATCTTGTCTAGAAAATAAAGTTCTTGTAGATTCTTCTGGTGGGTGAAGGATTTGATTTTGAACTAATTTTTCTGTTATTAAAGGTAAAAGGCTATTCACACATTTCGTTAATGTGTTTTCTGCTTCTTTTTTAGTAATATTTTTCAAATTTTCAAGATTTTGAATACCTGTCTGAAAATCTATATATTCTTTTTTAAATTCTTGGAAATTTTTTTCTATTTCTGAATATTGATTTTCTATTTTTTTCAACATTTCTTTTTCTGAAAAATTTAGATAATGCATTGCATGAAATTTAAGAATTAAAGATTTATAATGTTTTTGGTTTTATTATTACTTTATAATTACTATAAAAGGAAAAGATTTAAATACCTTTAATTTTTGTATAAGAAATGACAATCAAACCAATGATAATACATGGAAGTCCTAAGGAGGATAGACCAAAACAATCTAATCTTGAGCATACTTGTGAATTAGCAAATGGAATGATTTTTCATTATACTTGTACTTCTCTAACAAAGAAAGTATTAAAAAGATTTGGGATAATTCCTGTTGGGGAGAAATTTAATAGGGCCCCCGAAGAAGTTCTTTTAATTCCAATGGAATTATATAATAAGGAAGGATATCTAGTTAAAGAATATTTTGATAATGACAATTTGAAAATAATGAGTGAGCAATTACTTAGAGATATAAAATCAAAGTACAATCATAATCATTATTAGTTTATAATTGTCCTTTAGAATTAAAATCTTAATTTTTTTATTTATTCAGATTATTTAATATTTCTAATTAAATTCTATTCATTTTCACTTAAACCTTTTCTTTCTCTGACTCTTTTAATAACTTCAGATAATAATGATTGTGGAACTTTTTCAAAATTTTGATCTACTACACTAAAATTTCCCCTTCCTTCACTTGCACTTCTTAAATCAGAAGCTAATCCAATCATTTCAGCAACAGGCAATTTAACTTTAATCATAATATGTCCTGGATTTTGTTCAATATTAAGAATTTGCCCTCGCTTAGATTGGAATAATTTTGTTAGATCCCCCATAAATTTTAATGGGGCTTCAACAGCTAATGTTTGAACTGGTTCAAATAATACTGGATTAGAAGATTCAATAGCCATTCTTATTGCATCTTTTACTGCAGGATAAACTTGTGCAGGCCCTCTGTGGATTGCATCTTCATGGAGTTTAAGATCTACTAAAGAAACTTTTAATTTCATACAAGGCTCACGAGTTAATACCCCTGAATCAATTACTTGTCTAAAAGCATTTAGAACCAATTCCATAACTTCATTAATATGAACTTCTCCTTTAACTTTATTTAAAAAAGCACAACCCTTATAAATTTCTTTATATTGCCTTGCTTCAATATTTGGGATTCCTAATTCATTTAATTTTTTCCAAAGATCCTCATCTTTCTTTTTAATTTTCCCCTCACGAATTTCTTGATTTTTAATTGCATTATATGCTTCTTCTTCAAGAGGTTCTATTTCAAAGAAAAATAAATTATGTTTGTTTGGAGATTTTCCTTCACCGATTTTTCCTTTTTTAGTAACAGTTTCCCTATAAACTACAATTGGTGCAGAAGTTTTCACATCTACTTTTTTTTCAGTTTTAATTCGATTTTCAATAATTTCTAGATGTAATTCCCCCATTCCAGAAATTAAATTTTCTCCAGT
>Ga0268282_1000272_pt1 | contig 29105 bp, 22 predicted proteins | sample saktaG_12_FD_190133 | JGI IMG/M metagenome (GOLD analysis project Ga0268282, IMG submission 190133) | Saline water microbial communities from Sakinaw Lake, British Columbia, Canada - sak_2011_5_24_120m | ecosystem: Environmental > Aquatic > Non-marine Saline and Alkaline > Saline ...
TTTTTAAAAGATGGCCAGCAGCATTATATTGTTACCCCTAATCCAGAGTTTTTGGTTTTAGCTCAAAAAGATGAAGAGTTTAGACAAATTTTGAATCAGGCGGATTTAGCCATATCTGATGGCGTAGGTTTAATTTTGGCAGCTCGTTTTTTGGGTCAATCGCTTAAACAAAGAGTCAGCGGGACAGATTTAATGGAGAAAATTTGCCAAAAAGCGGCGCAAAAAAAATGGCCGATTTTTTTAATAGGCGGGGTAGAAGGAATAGCTGAAAGGGTGGCTGAGAATTTGAGAAAGAAATATTTAGGATTGAAGATAGGGACTGTCCTTCAGATACAGTCCTTACAAACAAGGACTGTATCTGAAGGACAGTCCCTATTGTTTATTGCTTTGGGAGCGCCTAAGCAAGAAAAATGGATTGCCAAGAATCTAAGAAAAATGCCTTCAGTTAAATTAGCCATGGGTGTAGGCGGTGCTTTTGATTTTATGGCTGGTCAAGTTCCTCGAGCGCCTAAATTTTTGCGGGCCATTGGTTTGGAATGGCTTTGGCGGCTATTTTATCAACCCTGGCGAATTAAACGTATTTTTAGGGCAGTTATTGTTTTCCCCTGGTTAGTGATAAGGAGTGTATTTCAGGGACAGTCCCTCTGATACAGTCCTTGCAAACAAGGACTGTATCAGAGGGACTGTCCCTGAACCGGGGAGTCCCTAAGTATTATGGATTTATCAAAGATTAAAAAAGCATATTTTATTGGTATTAAAGGAGTGGGCATGACCGCTTTGGCTCAAGTTCTCCAGAGTCGAGGAATAGATGTTTTAGGTTCTGACACCAAGGAGAAATTTTTTACTGACCAGGTTTTAGAAAGATTAAAAATCAGGGTAATCGAAGGTTTTGATAAAAAAAATATACCACTTGATGTTGATTTGGTTATTGTCTCGGCTGCTTATCTTAGCCCAGGGGTGAAAAATCCAGAAATTGACCAAGTAAGGAAACAAGGTCTGCCTCTTTTAACCTATGCGCAGATTTTAGGCCAGCTTTTCCGGGAAAAGTATGGTTTGGCCGTGGCCGGCACTCATGGTAAAAGTACGATTACGGCTATGTTAGGACTGGTTTTAGAAGAAGCTGGTTTTGACCCGACGGTCATTGTTGGAACAAGAGTAATTCAATGGCAGAGCAATGCTCGGATAGGTCATTCTCGATATTTGGTCGCCGAAGCTGATGAATACCGCAATAATTTTTTACATTACTCACCCCAAGTTTTAGTTTTAACCAGTTTAGAATACGACCACCCTGATTTTTTTAAGGACTTTCAAGAATATAAAAGAACCTTTCAACGGCTTGTTCAAAAAATTCCCGCTAACGGTTTTATTGTGGCTAATGGACAAGATAAACGCGTTAAAGAGGTAATTAAAAAAGCTAAATGTCGAGTAATTGAATATTTCCCTGATCAATTAAAGATTAAATTAAAGGTGCCTGGTCAGCATAATCTTTGGAATGCTTCAGCGGTTATGACTACTGCTTTAGAATTAGGTGTTAAAGCAGAAACGATAAAAAAGGCCTTGACTAGTTTTCAAGGGACCAGTCGGCGTTTTGAAATAAAAGGCCAGTCGAAGGGGATTCTACTGATTGATGATTATGCTCATCATCCCACAGAAATTCAGGTGACTTTGCAGGCGGCTAAAGAATTATATCCTCAAAAGAAAATTTGGGCGGTTTTTCAGCCGCATACCTTTAGTCGGACAGAGGCGCTTTTGAAGGATTTTGCCTCTGCTTTTGAGCAGGCTGACCAGGTAATTATTTTAGATATTTGTGGTTCAGCGCGGGAAAAATCAGGTCAGGTTCATGCCCGAGATTTAGTCAGGGAAATTAGAAAATATAAAGAGGGCAAAGTAAAATACATTCCTACTATTAAAGAAACAGCTGAATACCTAAAGAAGCAAGCTCAAGCTGGTCAAGTCGTTTTGACTATGGGTGCCGGGGATGTTTGGAAACTATCTGAATCTTTGATTCAGTAATAGTTTGCAAACCCCGCCCTCTATGCTTATGTATTATGTTTATGTTTTGGAAAACAAAAAAACTAAGAAATTATATATTGGATATACAAATGATTTAGGACGAAGATTGAAAGAACACCTAGGATTTAGGCTTATTTATTACGAAGCTTATTTATCTGAGAAATACGCAAGAGATAGAGAAAGAAAACTTAAATATTATGGTAGTGCTTGGAGAGGACTTAAGAAAAGAATTAAAGTTTAGAGGGCGGAGTTCTCAATTTCTTCCAAATCTATGATTTGGTAAGAAATTGGAAGTTATCCACAATTCTCTTGTTTTAATTTTAATCAAGGTATTGTATAATTGATAGCAAGGGAGAATACAAGAATAAAATTCTTTTATTTCGACCGAATGAACCAATTTTAAATTCTGTTTATAATTAAAAAAGAAAGGAGACCAAAGTTATGACTTGGGTGTATATTATCATCGGTTTAGTCGCAGTCATCGGCTTGGTTTATTGGCTTAAGCCAAAGAAAAAAGAAGAGGGAGTAGATTTGTCAGCTCCCCTGGAAACTCCTCCAGAAACAGAAACTCCTCAATCGACTGAAACTGAAACAGGAGAAACTCCTTCTGATGAAGAAAGGCCAATGTAGATTGACTCAATAGGTTTTAGGAGCGTAACTCCTAAAAATTTCCAGCAGACAAAAGTCTGACAGTTTATTACTTGTCAGACTTTTTGTATTTTAAAAATGATTATGCTAAAATGTAAAAGCCATTTGGGCTCTTAGGATCTAATTCAGATCCAATTATCATTTATGCTCAAAAAAATCTTTAGTCATCCTTTTATCTTGTCTTTGTTAATTATCGTCGGTCTAATTTTTTTTAATAGTCAGGGCTGGTTGAAAACTCCTCAAGATATTTTTTTTAGATTAACTGGCTCCAGTCAAAAAATTGGTTACCAGCTTTCTTTAAAGGCCAATAATTTGATTGATTTTCTCGCTTCCATTAATAAATTTAATCAGGACAATATTCAATTAACCAAGGAAAATGAAGAACTATTAAGCCAACTGGTTCAATTAAAAGAGATGGCCCGGGAGAATGAATTTCTTCGTCAGCAAATAGGTTTGGTTTCCAGAGAATCGCCGCAGTTGATTTTAGCTAATATTATTGGTCAAAACTTATCTGATTTTGAGAAATGTCTTTTAATTAATCAGGGTGCCAAAGATGGCGTTAAAGAAAAGGCAGTTGTCATTTCGGCCGGTAATTTTTTAATTGGCCAAGTTATTGAGGTAGGCAATTCCTTTGCCAAAGTCCAATTAATTATTGACCCTAATAGTCGAGTTAGCGCCCTGATTCAAGAATCGGGAGTGGCTGGTTTAGTTAAAAGTAGCCAGGGGCTAAATTTGACCGTTGATTTAATTCCCCAAGAGGAAACCATCAGAGAAGGTCAAACAGTGGTTACTTCTGGTTTGGCCGGTATTTTTCCTTCCGGATTACTTATTGGCCAAATTAGTCAGGTTGTTTCAATTGATGTTCAGGTTTTTCAAGAGGCTAAAATTAAACCAGCCGTTGATTTTAAGAAATTAGACAAAGTTTTTATAATTAAGTAATAATCAGGGACTGTCCCTAAGATACAGTCCTTCTTAAGAGGGACTGTATCTTAGGGACAGTCCCTGTATGCAATACTCGTAAGCTTCTATGAAATCCTTTTTTACTATTATAATTTTGTTATTAGCAGTAATTTTCCAAACAACACTGGTTCCTTTTTTAGCTCTCGGCGGGGTAACTCCCAATTTGGTTTTAGTTTTAATTTTGTTTTTAGTTATTTTTAAAGGTTTTCAAGAAATATGGTGGCTGGTAATTTTAGCTGGTCTTTTTTTAGATTTATTCTCAGGTCTGCCTTTTGGCTTGATTAGTTTAAGTTTATTAATTACCGCTTATTTAATTTATTGGCTTAACAGGAGCGTTTTTTCAGGAGCTAAAATTTGGTTGGTCGCCGCTTTGATTGCTTTGGGTAGTTTATTTTATAATTTTATTTTAATCGCTATGGCTAAATTATTTATCTTAGTCAATCTTAGCCAAAAAGTTATTTATTCTAATATTTTTTCTTGGGATTATTTAATTACTTTGTTTTTAGTCGTTGCTTATAACTTATTTGCCTTGTTTTTCATTTATGGAATTAAAAAAATATTTTATCAAAAACAAGGTGCGAGAGGATATTGAAGCAGAAGAAATTTTCTTGGATGCTGAGACCATCCGTTCTTTAGAAGATAAGGGGAGATTAGAGCAGCCGATTAAGCGCCGTAATTTTTTTCTTTTCTACGCTTTTATCATTGTTTGTTTAGCGGGATTATTGCTGCAGGCTGGTCATCTGGAAGTAATCAAGGGAGAATATTATCAGAATTTAGCTCAAGGTAATCGATTAAGAATTTATTCTTTGCCGGCTCCTCGCGGCATTATTTACGATCGTTTTCAGCAACCATTGGTCTATAATGTTCCCAGTTTTGATTTGGCGGTTAATTTAAATGATTTTTTTGATAATCCGCCTTCAGTTCAAGAAGAAATTTTGGAGAAAGTGGCCAAAATCTTGGAGGGAGAACTTCCCCAGGAGAAATCCCGTTTCCAAAAAGAAGAACTTGAACAAAAAATAGCCGAGGCCCAGGGTCAAGTTAGTCAGTTAGTTTTAGCTAAAAATATTGAGCGGTCAGCTGCCTTAATCTTAGAAAGTTTGCTTAAGGATTGGCCCGGCTGGCGTCTGGAAAAAAATCCTCGTCGCCAATATATGTCTGCTTCTTATTTCGCCCACCTTTTAGGTTATACTGGTCAAGTTAGTCCGACTGACTTAGAGGAACATCCTGATTATTCATTAAATGACCAGATTGGCAAGATTGGTTTAGAATTACAATATGAATCTATTTTGCGGGGTCAACCCGGTCAAGAACAAATAGAGGTAGATTTCTCAGGTAAAACACAAAGCTTATTAGCCACTAAGCCAGCTCAGTCCGGTCAAGGCCTGATTCTTCATATTGATGAAGAATTACAGAAAAAGGTCTATCAGGGTTTGGAAAAAATGCTTAATCAGTTGGGCTCCAAAAAAAAGGCGGCGGCTATCGCTATAGACCCGCGAAATGGCGGTATTCTGGCCTTAGTTAGTTTGCCTAGTTTTGATAATAATCTTTTTGCTCAAGGGATTTCTCAAGCAGATTTAGCTGCTTTAGAAAATGATCCGAATGACCCTTTTTTAAATCGAGCGCTGACTGGTCAGTATCCTCCTGGTTCAACCATCAAACCGCTGATTGCCGCGGCCGCCTTGGAAGAAAAAATCGTCAAACCTGAACAACAGATTAATTGTCAGGGGGGGTTAAGTATTGCCAATCAATATGATCCTCAAATTATTTATCATTATCCCGATTGGAAAGTTCATGGTTTAACTAATATAATTAAAGGGATTGCCGAATCCTGTAATGTCTTTTTTTATACTATCGGCGGCGGCTATGGTCAGATAGATGGTTTAGGGGTTGACCGAATTAAAAAATATCTTCAATATTTTGGTTTAGGCGAGGCCACTCAAATAGATTTGTCTCATGAGGGAATTGGTTTGATTCCAGACCAGGCATGGAAGAAAAAAGCTAAGCCAAACGAAGATTGGTATCTTGGCGATACTTATCATTTGGCCATTGGGCAGGGAGATGTTTTAGTTACTCCCTTGCAGCTCACTTCAGCCATAGTCAGTTTAGTTAATGGCGGTATTTTGTATCAACCGCAATTAGTTGATAAAATTGTTGACTCGAAGAAAAAGATAGTGGAAGATATTCCGGCTAAAATTATCCGACAAGAATTTATTAAATCAGAAAACATAAAAACAGTTCAAGAAGGAATGCGCCAAGCCGTCTTAACTGGTTCAGCCCGCGCTTTAGCTGATTTAGCAGTCAAGGTGGCAGGCAAGACCGGCACGGCTCAATTTGGCACCAGAGGAGAAACTCATGCTTGGTTTGTTGGTTATGCTCCCTATGAAGAACCGCAAATTGTCTTAACTATTTTAGTTGAAGGCGGCGGTTCAGGAGACCGAGTTGCTATACCAGTTGCCAAAGAAGTTTTAGAATGGTATTTTAGTAAAGGGCTTTCTCAAAATTTCTGAAAGAAATTTAGTTAGAAAACCCTTACCCAGCCCTCTGTGCTTTATTTCTAAGGCATAGAGTCAAAAAGTAATTTATATTTATCAATACTTAATTATTGCTAAATTACAGCTTAGAGGGCTGGGTGGCAATTTTAATCACCAATCCGCCTCAGGCGGATTGGATAAAATAGTCATGAAGTATATTTCAGCCGAAGGGCGCCAAAAATTAAAAAAAGAATTAGAAGAACGAAGGACGATTAAACGCCAGGAAATTGCTCAACGATTGGAGCACGCTAAGGATTTAGGCGATTTAAGCGAAAATGCTGAGTACGCCGCTGCTAAAGAAGCTCAGGCATTTAATGAAGGACGGATTTTAGAATTAGAGGAAATTATTAAGGAAGCCGCTCTGATTAGACCAAGTAGAAAAAAACAGAAGCAAGTTGAGATAGGTTCAATTATTGAAGCGAAATTAATAGACCAAAACAATTCGGTTAAGGGTTTCTTTGCCAAACGACAGTCCCGCCTGCAGGCGAGGCAGACCTTTACTATTGTTGGCTTTCATGAAGCTGAACCAAGTCAGGGTAAAATTTCTAATGAATCACCTTTGGGTCAGGCCTTTTTTGGTCATCAGGTTGGTGATATAATTGAAGTAGAAACACCAAAGAAGAAAGTGAAGTATAAGATTGTCAGGATTAAATAAAATTTGGGATTAATTATGTCTTCAATTAACGCTATCAAACAAACCAGATTAAAAAAACTGGCCAATATTCGAAAAGAGGGTCTTAATCCTTATCCGGCCAAAGTTAAACGGACTCATACTTGTCAGAAGGCGATTAATAATTTTGAGCAGTTAATGGCTGAAGAAAAAGAAACGATTTTGGTTGGTCGGTTGCGGACTATTCGGGAGCACGGTGGGTCTACCTTTGGAGATATTGAAGATGGTTCAGCCAGATTACAGATTTACTTAAAACAAGACGAATTAGGCGAGAAAAAATACAAATTTTTCTTAGCCAATTTTGATATAGGCGATTTTATCGAAACTAAAGGAACTTTATTTTTGACTAAGAAAGGTGAGAAAACTCTTCTGGTTAAGGATTATCAGATGCTAGCCAAGAGTTTTTCTCCTTTGCCGGAAAAATGGCAGGGTCTAAAAGATGTAGAAGAAAGATTCCGTAAAAGATATTTGGACTTGTTAATGAATAAAGAGGTCAAAGAAATTTTTGAAAAACGAAGCGAAATTGTTAAAGAAATAAGGAAGTTTTTGCATGAGCATGAATTTATTGAAGTAGAAACGCCGATTTTACAGCTATTGTACGGCGGAGCTAGCGCTAAACCATTTAAAACGCATCTTAATACATTAGATATTGATTTATATTTAAGAATCGCTCCGGAATTATATTTAAAAAGATTATTGGTGGGCGGCTTTGAAAGAATTTTTGAAATTGGACGATGTTTTAGAAACGAAGGAATGGACAGAGAGCATAATCCCGATTTTACTATGTTGGAGTGTTACGCGGCTTATTGGGATTGGAATAATTTAATGGAGTTTATGGAAGAACTGATGCATTATATTGATCCTAAAGTTTTTCCTAAAAAGTGGTCTCGGGTTGAATACAAAGATATTGTTAAAAACGGCGATGAAAAAGAAAGTTTTGCTAAGATTAAGAAACCAACTTTTGTTTTACATATACCCAATATTCCTTTATGTAAAAATGGGGAGGCGCTTCAGGGAGTTGTTCAGGGAATGGAATTAATCAAGGCCTTTACAGAGCAAAATAATCCCATAGAACAAAGAGAAGCATTTAAAGCGCAGGAAGTTTTGCGTAAAAAAGGAGATGAAGAAACCCAGCCCTTAGATAATGATTTTTTGGAGGCTTTAGAATATGGTATGCCTCCATCAGCCGGCTTCGGCTTGGGTTTAGATCGCTTAATAGTTATTTTAACCAAGGCACGCAGCTTAAGAGAGTCAATTCTGTTTCCCTTGATGAAATCTAAATAAAGAAATAAGGGGACTGTCCCTCTAATACAGTCCCTGAAGGACTGTATTAGAGGGACAGTCCCTGAATAGCAGTTCTTGAAACCATGCTTGATATAAAATTCATTCGCGAAAATCCGGATAAGGTTAAAGATGGCTGTCAAAAGAAACAGGTCAAGTGCGACATTGATTATCTTTTGGAATTGGATAAAAAAAGAAGGCAAATGCTTCAGGAAATAGAGGGATTCAAATCAGAACAAAATAAATTTAGTCAGCAGGCAGTTGATGATGAGCAGCGTAAAAAAGCTAAAGAGATTAAAGATAAAATAAAAAAATTAGAGCCAGAATTGGACAAAACAGAAAGGGAATTTATTGGTTTAATGAAGAAAATTCCTAATTTGCCGCTTGATGATGTACCAGAAGGTAAGAACGAAAAAGAAAATAAGGTTTTGCGCAAGGAGGGCAAAAAGCCGAAACTTAATTTTTCACCCAAGGATTATTTAGTCGTTGCCGAAAAACTGGATATTATTGACATAGAAAGAGCGGCTAAAGTCAGCGGTACTCGTTTTGGTTATCTTAAAGGCGGGGCAGCTTTATTGGAATTTGCTTTAATCCAATTGGCTTTTGAAATTTTAACAAAGAAGGGATTCATTCCAGTGATTCCGCCAGTCATGCTTAAAGAAAAGCCAATGGCCGGCATGGGTTATTTAGACCAAGGGGCAGACGAAGTTTATCATTTAGAAAAAGACAATTTGTATTTAGTTGGTACTTCCGAGCAATCAATAGGCGTTATGCACATGGACGAAATTCTAAAAGAAAAAGATTTACCTAAAAGATATGTTGGTTTTTCAACTTGTTTTCGGCGAGAAGCCGGCGCTTATGGTAAAGATACCAAAGGAATTCTAAGGGTTCATCAGTTTGATAAAGCAGAAATGTTTAGTTTTTGCTTACCAGAAAAATCAAAAGAAGAACATCAATTCTTATTATCAATGCAGGAAAAGTTGATGAAATTAATAGAGGTTCCTTACCAGGTAGTTCATTTATGTACTGGAGATACAGCAGCGCCTTCAGTTTCTACTTATGATATTGAGGCCTGGATGCCGGGACAAAATCAATATCGCGAAACCCATTCAACCAGCAATTGTACTGATTTTCAAGCAAGGCGGTTGAATATTAGGTACAAAAGCAAAGACGGTGTAAAGTTCGTTCATACTTTGAATGGAACAGCTTTTGCTCAACGGTCAATTTTAGCTATTATTGAAAATTATCAGCAGAAAGATGGCAGTATTGAAGTCCCCAAAGTTTTACGGAAGTATATGAATGGAATGAAAAAAATCGGATGATCAGGGACTGTCCCTGTATGCCGTTATGAAAAAAACTCGCTTTCAGAAGAAAAAAACTTCTTCCCTCAAGAGAAAAATTTTTGGAGGGTTGTTTTTTTGTTTGCTAGCCGGCTTAGCTTATTTTCTTATCTGGTCACCTGTTTTATGGATAGAGAAAATTGAATTTAGGGAAGAATTCAGGGACTATCTCTCAGATACAGTCCTTGAATTAAGGACTGTATCTGAAGGACAGTCCCTGAATGTTCTGTCCTCGATTGTTCAAAACAACTTGGAGGAAAAATTTTGGCAATTTATTCCTCAAAAAAGCATTATCTTAGCGCCTTATGATAAAATTGAAGAGGATATTTTGGAGAGTTTTCCTGAAATTAAAACAGTGGTGGTAAATAAAAAATTACCTCGTCTTGGTGCTTTAGCTTCTTTAAATAAGGTAGCCGGGGCAACAATAGAGATAATTATAGAAAAAAGGAAAAGTATTGGTATCTGGTGTCAGATTGAAGAAATGCAATCAATGACTGACCTTTCAACCACGACACCTGATGAGGTCGTAGAATCTCAGAATCAAGCCCTTAAAGAAGAACCAAAAATTAAAAAATGTTTTTATATAGACAAAGAGGGGATTGTTTTTAAGGAATCTCCTTTAATCAGCGGCAGCCTGGTTTTGAATATTTTTAGTTCTAAAAAACAGTTAGTTGATTTGAGAAGCGAGGTTGTTTCTCCAGAGATAATTGATTTTATTTTAACGATTGATAAAAAATTGCCAAAAATAAAGACGGTCACTGGACCGTCTTGGCAGATACTTGATTTTAAAATAATCTCTCCGGAAGATTTAAGAATAAGAACTGTTCAAGGATGTCAGATTTATTTTAATCCGACTTATTCAGTTGATTCGCAGCTTAAAGCGCTGGAAATGGCTTCAGAAAAAGAGATTAAGGAAAACTGGCCTTCCTTGGAATATATTGATTTAAGGATAGAGGGAAGAGTGTATTATAGATAGAATTCAAGGACTGTAATTCAGGGACTGTCCCTGAATTACAGTCCTTGAATGACTTTTTTCGTTATTCTATGTAATAAACAAAAATTGAATGACCAATTATCGTGACCGGCTCGTATTGGTTCAGCCAATTATAGTAGTCGGTTTTTTGGTTAAAACCGGGCGCTGGCAAAGCGCGACCGCCTTGGAGCAGAGTAGCCGAAACAGCCAGCCAACTATGGGGCGGTAAATCAGCTGGGTTGCGGTCGCCCCACCAATCTTGAAATTTTTCTCCCAGATAATATTTTGCTGACCCGCCGCCGAAATAATTAAGATAAATTTTATTGATTTTATTTTCTTCCACGAATCGAGTTAGTCGTTTCAAATCCTGTCCCCAGTCCAAATTAGAATCATTTACATATTTGTAGCCATTACTTGCTCCGCCAACTGCTTCGTTGAAATAGGCCAAGAAATGGGGATAAACTTTGATTGTCCCGAAAGCATACCAGGTGAGCAAGATAATCAAGATTAAATATTTAAAATAAGTTTTTAGACAGATGAAGATGCTTGTTTTGATAGTCCGGCTGATGTCTTTTGGGGTAAGTTTGAATTTTTCTAAAATAGGCCAAAAAGAAAAACTCAGCCATTTGGTAATTTGACCGCTGATTAAAAGATAAAGAATGGGAAAGGTAGGCAAGATATGACGGATGCCAATATTAAGATTGCTGGTGATACTGGTTGCCCAATAAAGCGCTAAAAAAGAAATTAAGGCGAATTCTGTAAAATATTTTTTTGTCCATTGAAAGAATCTTTGAACGGGTCTTTGCCAGAAAGGTTTTTTGATTAGCCAAACAGCCGAAAATAAAGTGAGTAAGATTAAGACAAGGAAAGACAAGGGTACTTTAATTAGAAAAGCAATCGGGAAATAATAAGACCAGCCCATATTAGAGACCTCGCCTAAGAAATAAGTAGTATTGCCGCCAGTGGCTCGGCGTAGAACCATTAAAAGTCCCAGGAAAAATTGTCCATAAGGACGAAACAGGGGCTTGTCAGCCATCCAGATGACTGGATTAGACACCTGTTTTACGGCAAAATCACGGAAATGAAATTGAGTATCAGATAATTGTCTTTCTAATGGATAATCCCAAGTATGGAATAAATAAACGGGCCATATTAAGGCCAGACCGATTATTCCGATAAGAAGAAGACCAATTATCATTGTGAGGAGCGAGCGAAGAGAGCGACGCGGCAATCTTGTAGCGTTCTTTGAGATCGCTTCATTTTTAGTTGTTTGTAGTGACAGCGGCTTGATAAAAGCCCAAACTACCACTAAAAAAGTAAAATATGGGATAAGCAAAACTAACGAGAATTTGGTCAACATAGCCAGGCCAAAAACCAAACCGGCTTTAATTAAATTCTTTTTGTTTGATTGCCGAAGCCATTTAATCAAATAATAGGTAGCAATAAAAAAGGCGGCGGCGGCTCCCACATCAGTAGCCACATAGCGGCTGTGAGCTAAAAAAGTAGGCGAGAAAGAATAAAGGAAAAGAGCCAGCAGACCAGCTCTGTTTCCATAAAGCTCTTTAGCCCATCGGAAAATATAAAATCCCAAAACGAGCATGATTAAGAGCATGGGTAAACGGGCCCAGAAAATAATTTGGTCAGCATTGTTGTTGCTTTGGTAAAGAAAAACATTGCCAAATTCCCATTGGTCATTGATACCTTCTTGCCAGGATTTAATTTGGCTGGGGAAATTAATAGGGCTAGCCGTTAATTTTGAGCCAAGCCAGACAGATAGACCAGCCAAATCTTTTAACAGAGGCGGATGTTCTGGATTAATTCGCATATCCTTTTGGCTGACATAAGAATAGCCAGCCGGGATATGGGCCTGTTCGTCCATGGTGGCTGAATCATCCTGCATGCTCAAAAAAGCCAAGAAGAACATTAAGACCAACAGACAACCAGCTAAGATGTTAGTTATTTTATTGTTGAATTTTATCCTTAATTTCATTTTTTCTTATCTTTCTTGATTTTACCATAAAACAAAGTGTATAATCAATATGTGGCGAAGATAAAAACAATTTCTATCTTATTGTTCCTAATTCTTTTAGGAATAGCTTTTCAGGCAGTCCGAGTTCCTGAAAATACAGCTTTAGCTGGTCAGGCCTATCTGCCTAAAGCTGATTTAATCAAGGGAATTGGCCCGGAAGTTTATATTTTGGAAAATGGCGTCAAACGCTGGATTCCTGATACGGAAACTTTTGAATATCGCCGATACAAATGGACTAATATTAAAACTATTTCTGATACTCTTTTAGATAGTTATCCACAGGGAGATGATTTAAACAAATACAGTGATTACCCTGAAGGAACTTTATTAAAAGGTTCTGGTCCGGAAGTTTATCTAATTGAATTAGGCCAGCGGCGTTGGCTTCCTAGTCCCTGGATTTTTGAAAGGAATAATTTTGGCTGGCGCTATATTTATCAAATTGACGATGAGAAATTAAATCGCCTTAAACAAGGCGATAATATAACTTTGTCAGAGCCAAGTCGGTATCCTCAAACAATAATTCTTCAAGGACCAGAAGAAGGAGAAACTTTAGAAACAGCTGAAGTGACTTTTAAATATTCAGGAATCAATCCTTTAGGCGAGACCAGTGATTTATCTTTTGAGACTTATTTAGTTGGCCATGATACCGGATGGCGTAATCAGTATTCCAGTGATACGGAAACCTATAATCTGTCCGAAGAAAGCAAAACATATACTTTTTATGTTCGGGCTAAAAACGAACAAGGTTATCTTGATCCCAGTCCGGCTTCTTTAAATTTTCAAATAGGCGTTTCTCCTTATTATCAAAAGGTGGAAATCAGAAATGTCTATGCTAATGAAGATGATTTTAGAAAAGATTATTTAGTGCTGCGGAATGGTGATGACCAGACAATTAATATTACTGGATGGACTATTAAAACTAAAGGAGAAACAATAACTATTCCTCGAGCAGCTGAAAGACTACATCATCCTTTTTCGAGTAGTGATAATTCTGATATTAAGTTGGCTTATCAAAATGAAATTATTATTTCAGCTGGTTTAAGTTCCCAAGGGATAAACTTCCGGACAAATAAATGTACTGGTTATTTGGACCAATTATCTCAACACTATCCTTCTTTGGATGAGGATTGTCCTTACTTGGCTGAATCAGAGTATAGCCACTTAAAAAAAACCTGCCGTGATTTTATTGATGACTTGAACCGCTGTGAAATACCGGATTATTCTGATAATCTGGAAATTGCTTTAGATAGCCAATGTACTAGTTTCTTAACCGAGAAGTTTAATTATAGTCAGTGTTATAATGACTATTACCAGGATATAGATTTTATGGGCGATAAATGGCGGGTCTTCCTGGGTAAATCAATAGATATTTTAGACAATGACAGTGATACAATTATTTTAAGAGATAAAAACGGACTGGTCGTTGATGAATATAAATATGATTAGTAGTTTAGGTCCTTAAGACCTAAACTACTTTATTGTCGACAATTACGTTTTATGGTAAAATAGAATAAAGTCGCTAGAACTAAATTAATGTCAAAAGGAGACAAATAAAATGCCAAAATCAATAAAAGATAATTTAATTAGTCAATTAGGTTTAGATGATTTATCCCAAGAGAAGAAAATAGAGTTGATGATGAAATGGGGAGATATTGTCCAGAAAGATATTATTATGCGGGTTTTAAAGGAATTGCCCGAAGAAGATAAAGCCGAGCTGGATAAATTATTGGCAATCCAAGGAGAGAATTTTAAAGAGATTTACAAATTTTTAGAAGGAAAAATGCCTAATTTAGACGATATTGTTAAAGAGGAAATCGAGAAGTTTAGAGAAGAAATAAAAGATAGTGCTAAGAAATTAGGAATATAATTTATAATATAAGGCGACCCGCCCAAATTTTAAAGAAGCTTAGGCGGGCAAGTAAATTTATGTCTATAGAAAAAGAACCATTTAAACCTCTGGAGGAACAAAACGAACCAATAACAGAAAGAGAAAAAGAGATAAAAGAAGGTGCCTTACCTTCGGTTTTAGAAGCGGCAGAAATACGTAGAAAAGAATGGATGGAAAAACCAGAGGAAGAAATAAGAACTGATATAGAAACAGAGCAAGAAATTAATGAAGAATTAAGGAAAGAAGAAATACCAGCCAAGCGGAGTCAAATTAAAGAAGCCAGAGGAGCCCGTCAGGAAATGGTAAGATTGGAAGCCGAATATGATAAATATAAATTTTGGACAGGCGACATCAGCAAACATTTCAAAAAAGAAGATAAAATCAAAGCTAAGAAAGATTATGAGCAGGCTAAGGATAAATACAACGAAGTTCAGAATGAATTATTAGGATTCTATTTAGAAAAAGCCCAAGACAGATGGAATGGTGAAGAAGGAAAGGTAAAATTTAAAGAATTTAGAGACGAAATTATTTTCAGAAGAGCTTTTGGCCGAGAGCAGGAAAGGATTAGCCAGGCCAAGCAAGAAACTTTATCTGAGCAAGATAAGGGAAGATTTAGAGAAATTTTAGGGAAGATAGGTCAGGAATTTAATAAGATACCTAAGGGACGACGTTGGGTCTATACTGCTTTATTAGGTACTGGCGCGGCTTTAGGCATGGGAGCTATAGCTGCTCCAGCCGCCTTGGGTTATGCTGGTTTTCGTTTTAGTCGGGCCGCTTTTGCTTCTTTTAGCGCCTTGGGTATTAAAAAAGTAGGAGATAATTTAGAAAAAAATTGGCTAAAGGAACATGGCAAAGAGAAAAGAGAAGAAAAAGTAAAAGAATCCTTAGTTGAACAAATGGGGCAGATTAATGATTTTGAACAAATGAATAAGTTGTTAATGGAAAAAAGAGAAGAGCGTGACGAGGAATTAGCCAAATTAGCCAAAGCCCAAAAATACTGGCAAGTCGGTAAAGTAGCCGCTATGATAGGCGCGGGCGGTGGCATTGCTTTCTGCGCTGGTCATTTTGATATATTTGGACCAGACGATGCATCCACTGGGGTCCATGAACAATTAGAAATAGAAGAAGGAAGGGGGATAATAAGGATGCCGATGCCGAAGGAAGAAGTGGCCACCGGGCCGGCTGCCGAAGAATTAGAAACAGGGATAAGAGTTAGGCCTTTAAAAGAAACAATTGAAGAAGCCCGAGAATTAGAGCCTAAGATTAAAGAAGAGGCAGGAGAAAGGATGCTTCGGGAAGTAAAGACAAAACCATTAGGAGAATCACTCGAAGAAGCTAGAGAATTAGAGCCAAAAGTTAAGGCAGAAGCTGAAGAAAGAATACTTAGGGCAACAAAAACAAAGCCATTAAGAGAGACAGTTGAAGAAACCAGGGAGTTAGAAGCCAAAACAGCGGCCATACCACCAGAGGTTGCCAAAGTCGAGGCATTTGAGATAGCGGAAAAAGTAGATATTAAAAGAGGAGATTCAATTTGGTCAGTGGCTGAGAAATATCTCAAAGGCAATAAAGTTTATCGGGGATTAATTGAAATCGGTGATAAAAATACAGTTGAGGCCTTAGAAACTTATAATATTGACAGGGTTAAAGATATTATTGTGGCTGATCCTCAACTATATGGATTACCAGAAGGGGTTGATCTTGATAAATTGACTATTTCACAACTTAAAGGCATTAACTGGGAAAAAGCGTTTACTGACACTTTTCCAGAAGGTAAGGGTTTAACCGATGGATTAACTCAAGAACAGATTGATAGTATTGTTGAAAACAATAAAACTTTAAGGACGTTTTTTCAAGAACATCCAAATGCTCCTCGTGCCAGTGAAAATTACGAAGCTATCTTAAAAGGAAAAGGAATAACCGGCGAGGTTGCCGAGGCAGAAGTAATTACGCCCGAAGAAGCAGTATCAGAAAAAGAACTCTCGCCTGACGAAAAAAGGGATCTATTAAAGAAAGCCGGAGTTTCTTCTGAAGACATCGGAAAACTTAAAACAGAAGATATCAAGGACTTAACCCCTGAGCAGATTAAAGATATTACTGAAGTCCAAGAGAAAATTGATTCATTGAAAAAATCTGGAGTTTCTTCTGAAGACATCGGAAAACTTAAAACAGAAGATATCAAGGACTTAACCCCTGAGCAGATTAAAGATATTGCTGAAGTTAAAGAAAAAGTCGATCTATTAAAGAAAGCTGGGGTTTCCCCTGAAGACATCGGAAAACTTAAAACAGAAGATATCAAGGACTTAACATCATCTCAAATTAAGGAGATGGCTGACAAAGCCAAAGAAGAACTACTGCCAGTTGCTGAAGACCAACTAAATAAAGCTAGAATAAACCTAATGGATGCTTATGGTATGAGCCAGGGCGAATCCGAAGCCATTTTAGATGAAAAAATAGGTAATTTGCTTGAGAATACGCCTGAAAAATTAGCAGAGGCCGGAGACAGATTTGGACCGGGTCTTAAATTAAAACACGATGGTTTGTTTAGTTTTGGAGAATATAAGAAGTACTGTGAAATGGCTAATGATGTCCGGGCGGTCGGACCAAAGCCGGAAGAGATGGATATGACCGTCGGTGAATTTTTTACTAAGAAGCTATCACCTGAATTTGAAGGAGCCAAGGAAGAAGCTGTAAATATTGAATTGAAGGAAAAATAATCAGTAAACAGATAAAAGAAAAAACCCCGGGGATAAATTCTCCCTGGGGTTTTTGGTTATGTGCGTTTAATCTGAAATCTAAAATTTAATGAACTTTTCTTTATCTTGAGGATAGCATATTATATAAGTTTTGTCAATACTAGGAAAGGGTTTGCTTATTTGGGGAAAAGATTATTGTTTGTCTATCTTGATTTATGGTATAATTAATTTAATGGAAGAAAAACCACTAGAAAATAATTCTTTGGCTGTCGGGGACAAGTATCAAGAGCCAATCAAAGAGGAATCAATTGATTCCGAAGAAAAAGATTCTTTAGAAAAAGAAACCTCTTTAGATAAGGAGAAATCTTCAGAATCAGCAGAGAAATCAATTGAAGAAAAAACAGAAGCGGTTAGCGAGAAGAAAATTGAAGCAGAGCCGACTAAAGAAAAATCCTCCGCCGAAGTTAGTCAACCAGCCGAAGAAAGAAAAACAGAAGAAGCTAAATCAACTGCGGTGCCGCCGTCAGCTCAAGCCCAGAAACAGGTTAAACAGCTCAAAGACTTAGACCGCTCAAGCCAAGTTAAGGAACTTTGTGATTTGGCTTTCCAAAAAGGATTGGCCTTTGCTATTGAGGTAGCTAAAACCTTAGACAATGCTTATGTTCTGGATGAATTTCACGATACTTTAGTTAGCGAATTGTATAATGAGTTAATTAAGGAAGACAAGTTGAAGCAGATGTAACAATCCATTGAACAGGGACAGTCCCCAAGATACAGTCCTTGTTTCAAGGACTGTATCTTGGGGACTGTCCCTGTATGACTGTCTCTATATGGATTATATAAACCTCAATCAAATTCTTTTCTTAGCAACATTACTGCTGGCTCTGGCTATTGTCGTGGTCGGTAGTTTAGTTTTCGTCCGTCGGCTTAAAATTAAAGGTCACTTAACCCGGGCTTTGAATATGAGCCTTTTTTTAATTACCCTGCCTAGGAAAAAAATTAAGAAAGAAGAAGGTGAAGCGCCTAAAAGTGAAAAAGAAATTATTTCAGTCATGGAGCAACTCTATGCCAGTTTGAGCAATATTAGAGAAACCAAAGATGTTTTTATTTACGGTCAACCCCATTTAGTTTTGGAGATAGCCACTCCGCAAATTGGCGAAGAAATTGCTTTTTATTTGGCCTTGCCGCGGGGCTATGAAGATGTTATTGAAAAACAAATTCATGGTTTTTATCCTGAGGCTTCGATTGCCAGAACCGAGGACTATAATATTTTTAATCCCCAGGGCGTATCAGCTGGTAGCTGTTTAAGATTAGCCAAGAGTTATGTTTTGCCCTTTAAAACTTATCAGAATTTAGAGAAAGACCCCCTTAATGAAATTACCAATACTTTAAGTAAATTAGAGGAAAAAGGGGAAGGAGCGGCTATTCAAATTGCTATTCGGCCGACTCTGTCAAAACAATGGACTGCCTTAGGTTTAAAAATTGCCAAAGAAATGCAGCAAGGTAAAAATTATGAATTGGCTAAAATAAGATCTGAACGAGGATGGTTCCGTAGGAATCTTGGTTATGTTTTTGAAACAATAAAAGGTTCTCCTCGGAAAAAAACAGAGCCCGGGCAATCCTCTGAAGCCGAAGAAAAACCAGTCCTGACGCCTCTTCAGGAAGAAGTTATTAAGTCATTAGAAGGCAAGGCCAGCAAGGTTGGTTTTGACGTTAATTTAAGATTGTTGGTTTCCGCTGGCAGTCAGCCGCGGGCCGAACAAATACTTAGTCATTTAGAATCAGCTTTTGTCCAATTTAACGCGCCTAATTTAAATCAATTAAAATCATTCCATCTGAAAAAAGGTCGGGGCTTGAAAAAATTAATTTATAATTTTTCCTTTCGCTTTTTTAATCAGGGACAAAAAATGCTTTTAAATACCGAAGAATTGACCAGCTTATTTCATTTTCCGACCACCACTATTGAAACGCCTAAGGTTAAATTTTTGAAAGCTGAACCAGCGGCTCCGCCAGCTAATCTACCTAAAGAGGGAGCAATTTTGGGTAAGAATCTTTATCGGGGTCTAGAAGCAGTGATTCGTCTGCAAAAAGATGACCGGCGGCGCCATCTTTATGTCATTGGTCAGACAGGCACGGGTAAGTCCGTTTTTCTGCGCAATATGATTGTCCAAGATATTAAAGAGGGACACGGGGTCGGCGTCTTGGATCCTCATGGTGATTTGGTTGAAAGTATTCTTGGTTTAGTTCCTCAGGAGCGAGCCGAAGATGTGGTCGTTCTTGACCCAGCTGATTTAGAACAGTCGCTGGGCTTAAATATGTTGGAATATGACCCCAAATATCCAGAACAAAAAACCTTTGTGGTTAATGAATTAATCAATATTTTTGATAAACTATATGATTTAAAGGCAACGGGCGGGCCGATGTTTGAGCAATATACTCGTAATGCTCTTTTACTTTTGATGGATGACCCCAGCGAAAAATTTACTTTAATGGAAGTGTCTAAAGTTTTAGCTGATAAAGAATTTCGGGATCGTTTGTTAGTCAAGTGCCAAAATATGGTTGTTAAGGATTTCTGGGAAAAAGAAGCTGAAAAAGCTGGTGGCGAGGCCGCTTTACAGAATATCGTTCCTTATATTACTTCTAAATTCAATATCTTTATTGCCAATGATTATATGCGGCCGATTATCGGCCAATCAGCCAGTTCTCTTAATTTTAGACAGATTATTGATGAACAGAAGATTCTCCTGGTTAATTTAAGCAAGGGTCGTTTAGGCGATATTAATAGTTCTTTATTGGGTTTAATTGTTACCGGTAAATTATTAATGGCTGCTTTTTCGCGGATTGATATAGCCGAAGAGCAACGCCAGGATTTTTATCTTTATATGGATGAGTTTCAAAACTTTGCCACTGACAGCATTGCCACGATTCTTTCTGAAGCGAGAAAATATCGCTTGTGTCTAATTATGGCCCATCAATTTATCGGCCAGTTAGAAGATAAAATCCGCCAGGCAGTTTTTGGCAATGTTGGTTCAATAGTTAGTTTTCGGGTCGGGGCTGATGATGCTGAATTTTTAGTTAAACAATTTGAACCGGTTTTTGATACCAATGACTTAATTAATATTGATAACTTCAATGCCTATATTAAGTTAATGATTAATAACGAAACTTCCAAACCCTTTAATCTTTTAACTTATCCGCCGGAAAAAGAGAAGCCAGCCGTGGCTCAAGCAATTAAAGAACTGGCCCGCCTTAAATACGGTCGGGATAAGGCAATGATTGAGCAGGAAATTGCCGGTCGCTGGCAAATGCCTTATTCTGTAGAAGGCCAATCTCCAGTAAGTCCGGATATGAAAGTAAAGTAAGTTTTATAAGAGGCATAAGAAAATAAAACACAAGGGGACTGTTCCTGAATTAAATGATTACTCCTCAAATGTTAATTAAAGACTTTTTTTTATCTCCTCTCTGGGAAATTTGCTATTTTCCGCTTTGGTGGTTTAGTCGGGGTTTTAAAAAGACAGCGCTTTTTTGTTGGCAGAGGATTAAAGGGGGTTGGCGGGCTTTGGCTTTATCAATTCTCTTGAAGAATTTTTTTAAACCAATGTACGGTCAGTCGGGAATGACGGCTTATGTTTTGAGTTTAAATACTCATTTCTGGCAAATTCTTTGGCGGTTTTTTTTAATCGTCGGCTGGTTTATTTTTTGGCTTTTTGTTTTATTGCTTTGGCTGATCCTGCCTTTTTTTATTATTTGGCAATTAATGATTTAGTATCAGGGACAGTCCCTAAGATACAGTACTTGCGAACAGGGACTGTATATTAGGGACAGTCCCTAAAATACAGTCCTTGAAGGACTGTCCTTGAAATATGCCTCAAACTATTTCTCAAGAAGAAAATCTTAATTTCCAACCCGGTCTTAATTTTTTAACGATTATTCAAAGAAAATCAAAGAGACTTTTAGGTTGGCTGGTTTTTCTTTTTTTAATTCTTTTTGGGCTTTATGGAATTTATTTCCTAAGCAAGGTCATCAGAGACGACCGAGGTGAGGGATATTTAAATATTTTCTATCTTTCTTTACTGTCCGATATGTTTCTTTTTTATCTCTGGCGGCGGCAAAGGGAAAAAGTTAAGAGAATTAAATTAGTTTCTCCTAAAAAGAAAATAGAAATCTCTTTGTTCTTAGATAAAGCCGCCCAAAAATCATTGGAAAAAGCCTGGCTCTTTTGCTATGGCCATAATTATCATTTCGTCCGACCTATTCATCTTTTTGCTTCTTTTTTAAAAAAGAAAAATTTTAAGAAAATCTTGAAACGGCTGGATTGCCAGCCAGAAAAGGTTATTGAGAAAATTAAAGTTGTTTTAAGGAGCTCTTCTTTTTTTCCTGATTCAGACAAATTAAATTCTGGGGCAAGTTCGCTGCTGGACAAAAGAAGAAGTATTTTAGGACCAAAAATCTCATCTGATTTTAAAGAAATCTTTTTTATGGCTTATATTTTTTGCCTAAAACAAGGCAAAAAGCAAATTGGTTCTTTAGATATTCTTTGGGCGATTAGTCGCCAAAAAAACCTGGTTCGGATGATTTTTGATGAATTCGGCGTTAGTCCGGAAGAAATTGCCCGAGTTATTCAATGGACAGAATTAGAAGGACGGATTAAAAAATGGCAAAGAGCATTTTTTTGGTCTCGTCTTTTCAAACCGAAGGGCAAGCTTAATCGGACGATGACGGCTGCGGCGACGCCTCTTTTAGATAGAGTCAGTCAGGACCTGACTCTTTTGGCCAGGCAGGGACAATTGGAATTTGTTGTTGGCCGGCGAAAGGAAATTGAAATAATTTTCAATTTTTTCAGTTCAGGACGGCTAGGCGTTATTTTAGTCGGACCAAGTGAAGTAGGCAAAAAAGCTGTTTTGAAAAAGCTGGCTCAAATGATGGTTGAGGAAAATGTCCCTGATTTTTTAAAGGATAAAAGATTGGTTAAATTGGACTTGGCCGGTTTGATTGGTCTGGCCAATACTCAACAAAAAGGTGAAGAGTATTTGAAAAAGATTATTTTTGAAGTTAATCGAGCTGGTAATATTATTTTGGTTATTGAAAATATTGAGAATTTGGTTGGCCTAAAGACTCAAGCCAGTGGTTTGGACTTTGCGGAAATATTAGCTTCTGCTTTAGACAGAAACTTCTTTTTCTTTATCGGGACTACCTGGCCGGAGGAATTTTCTTCTAAAATTGAAGGAAAAATTTTAGGTCGGCTTTTGAATAAAATTGAGGTGGCGCTTCCTTCAAGAGATTTACTTTGGCAAATTTTAATCAGCAAGCTTTTTATTATTGAAAGAGAATTAAAGATTTTATTTTCGGCTGATGCCCTTGACCAAGCCATTGATTTGGCTGACCAATATCTTTATGGTCAGGCCTTGCCGGCTAAAGTTACCAGCCTTTTAGAAGAAGTCGCTTATTTAGTCAGAAGCCAAAGAGGTAAAGATAGTTTAATTAAAGGTAATGACATTATTCAATTAGTCGCTCGGAAAACACAGGTTCCTTTGGGTCAGGTTGAGGAAACTGAAAAAGAAAAGCTGCTTCATTTGGAGGAAATAATTCATCAGCGAGTAATCAACCAAGAAGAGGCGGTTGAGGCAGTAGGGGCAGCCCTGCGGCGGAGTCGGCTGGAAATGGCCCGACGGAAAAAGCCCATTTGCAATTTTCTTTTTATTGGACCAACCGGGGTAGGTAAGACAGAATTAGCCAAAACTTTGGCTCGTGTTTATTTCGGCCAGGAGAAAAAAATGATTCGTCTGGATATGTCTGAATACCAAGAAAAAAGAGGTTTAAGGAGATTAATTGGCTTGCGTTCTGAAGGAGGTCTTCAGAAAGGTTATCTAACCGAAGCAGTCAAGCGTCAACCGCATTCGCTTTTGCTTTTAGATGAAATAGAAAAAGCCGAGCCTGATATTTTGAATTTATTCTTACAGGTTATGGATGATGGCCGCCTGACGGATGTTTCTGGAGAGACAATTAATTTTACCAATGTTATTTTAATTGCTACTTCTAATGCCGGAACGCATTTTATTCAGAAGAAAATTAGCCAGAAAGTTGCTTATGATGAAATTTACCGCCAGTTGAAAGAAAAAGTTTTATTAGAATACTTTCGGCCTGAGTTTTTGAATCGTTTTGATAAAATTGTTTTATTCAGAACTTTGACCATGGAAAATATGTTTCAGATTACCCAGTTATTTCTAAAAACAGTTAAGGAAAAATTAGCCGAAAAAGGAGTTGATTTAGAAGTAGAAGAAGAGGTCGTCAGGGAATTAGCCGCGGCTGGTTTTGACCCTTTGAATGGAGCGCGCCCCTTACAAAGAGTTATCCAGGACAAGGTGGAGAATATTGTTGCCCGTTTGTTTTTAGAAGATAAAATCAAACGTCGCGATAAATTACTTTTGAAAAAAGGACTGTTTTTTGAAATCAAAAAAGCCCCAGTTATTTAAATTTTTTGAGCAGTGTGATATAATAAATCTAATATGCTATCAAAACTAATCAAACAATTTAGTAAATTCGTCGTCATCGGCCTTATGAACACCGCCATTGATTTTGGTGTTTTGAATTTGTTAATGTGGCAAACGGGTATTTATAAAGGCAAATGGATTATTTTACTTAATGCCATTGCTTTTGCCGTGGCCGTGATTAACAGTTATTTTTGGAATAAGCATTGGACTTTTCAAGCTAAAGAAGCTGATGAACCCGGCGAAGTAGCTAAGGAATTTTCTCAATTTATTATGGTTACTCTGGTTGGTTTAGCTATTAATAGTAGTATTGTTTACGGAGTGACCACTTTTATCCCGCCATTTTTTGGCTTGAGTCCGGAAATCTGGGCTAATTTAGCCAAAGTCGCAGCCACTGGTTTTTCTCTGATCTGGAACTTCATTGGTTATAAATTTATTGTTTTTAAGAAGTAAAAGAATGTAAAGGGACAGTCCTTTGGATGCGGTTCTAAAAGCACAAGAGGACAGTCCCTTGGATACACTCCTTGTAAACAAGGAATGTATCCAAGGGACTGTCCTCGAATAGCGACAGGACTATCCTGGAAAAAAAGGGGCAGTCCTGTCGATTACGTCCTTATCAAAGAACGTAATCAGTGGGACTATCCTCGTCCTTGACTCTTAATAAAACCCTGATTTAGCCATATAATCAGGGCTTTTATTTTTGTTCTAATATGATATACTGATGGCAATGGAAAACCTTGTTTTATATCGTAAATACCGACCTAAAATATTTAAAGAAGTAGTTGGTCAGGAGCATGTTATCCGCACCCTGACCAACGCTATAAGCATGAATAAAGTTGCCCATGCTTATTTATTCACTGGCCCTAGAGGTACCGGAAAAACAACCGTGGCTAGATTATTAGCCAAGGCAGTTAATTGCCAAGAACGCCAGAACTATGAGCCCTGTAATAAATGTCAGGCCTGTGATGAAATCAATCAAGTCCGCGCCTTGGATTTAGTTGAAATTGATGCGGCTTCCAACCGGGGGATTGATGAAATTAGGGAACTGCGCGAAGGTATTAAATTTGCCCCGACTAATCTTAAATACAAGGTCTTTATTATTGACGAAGTTCATCAATTAACACGCGAGGCCTTTAATGCTTTATTAAAAACCCTAGAAGAGCCGCCCGCTCACGCTATTTTTATCTTAGCGACCACGGAAATTCATAAAGTTCCTCAAACAATTATTTCTCGCTGCCAGAGATTTGATTTTCATAAATTAACCTTAGATAAAATTGTTGAACGGCTTAATTGGATTGCCCAACAAGAAAAAGTATCCATAGAAAAACCAGCCTTAGAATTGATTGCCTTAAATGCCGACGGTTCAATTCGCGATGGCGAAAGTTTGTTAGGCCAGATTATGGCCATGGAAGATAAAAAGATTACCCTGGAAGAAGTCCAGACCATTTTAGGGGTAATTGATATTAAAGCAGTTCAGGATTTAGTTGAATATTTAACTACGAAAAAGAATTCTCAGGCCATTTCCCATATTAACCAAGTGGCTAATCAGGGTTATGATTTAATCCAATTTACCAAATCATTAGTCAGCTATTTAAGAAAAATGATGATTCTTAAAGTTGACTCTAATTTAACTAAATTAGTCGCCTCTGAATTGACGAAAGAACAGTTAGATGGCATAATAAGGCAAGGGCAGAGTTTTTCACAGACAGATTTAATCAAAACTATCCACCTTTTTATCCAAGCAGGCAACCAAATCAAATCCGCTGATTTCCCGCAACTGCCTCTGGAATTAGCCGTGGTGGAATGTTGCCAGGGTAGTTGATTTGTCTGAACCATAGATGTATAATATAGATAGATATATCTGTGGTTCGATGATTAAGAAAACAAAAGAGAGACAACGAGCAATCGCTTTAAGGAAAAAGGGATTGTCATATAACGAGATTTTAAAAAGAGTTCCTGTCGCGAAGTCTACTTTGTCTTTGTGGTTGCGAGATGTTGGGTTAGCTAAAAGACATGTACAGCGACTTACAAGAAAAAGGAAAATATCACAAGCTAAGGCAGCGAAAGCTTGTCGTGCGAAGAGGATAAAAATTACAGAGGAGATACAATCTTTAGCTAAAAAAGAAATAAGCAAGATTAACAAGAAAGAACTGTGGTTAATCGGGATTGCCTTATATTGGGCAGAGGGATGCAAGCAAAAAGAAACAAATACCTCTGAGAGAGTACGTCTTGGTAACTCTGATCCTAATTTAATTCTCATATTTCTTAAATGGTTAAAAGAGGTTTGTTTAATTTCAGATGAAGAAATAAATGTAAGGCTTTATATTCATAGAACTGGTGACGAAAAAAGAGCTTTAAGATATTGGTCTAGGATTACAGGAATACCTATTAGAAAATTTCAGAAGACGGTTTTTAAAAGACACAATATCAGGACAAATCGTAAAGTAGATAACAGTAAATATTTTGGCTTACTAGATGTGGGTGTAAAAAGAAGTACTAATTTTAATAGAAAGATAACTGGATGGATAGAAGGTATAGTTAATAGGGTTAATAATATTGGGGAGTAGTGTAGTGGTAACACGTCACTCTTTGGAAGTGAAGATCGCAGGTTCGAATCCTGCCTCCCCAGCCAACGTCAGCGCGGTTCGAGGGACCGCAGTGCCTTATTTTAAGCCATTTATAGTAGTCGTTTTTGTATGCTAAAAAATGACCCACCGAGGATTCGAAATAAAATTATGAAAAGCTTCATTATTCCGTACTGGAGAAATAAAATTAAGTTTTATGGATATGCAAAACCTACAATTCAGCAATTTGATTAAAGCAGGTCTTATATCCGGAGTATCTTTGGTTTTGGGCCTGCTTTTTAATTACTTCTTCTACGGCAAAGTTCCAGGAATCGCTTTTCCGTTGTATTTTGTTTTGATCATTGCCGGGCTTTTTACTTTAACCATGTTCTTTAAGAAGAAAATAAATAAAGAAGTTTTTTGGCTGTTGATACCTCTTATGTTTTTTAGCTCAATGGTTTTTGTCCGCTCCAGCGAAATGCTCACTGTTTTTAATATAGCCGCTTCTTTATTGCTGTTACTTGTAATCGTCAAAATATCATTTGGCAAGAAAGTTAAAAACTTTTTGATTGAAGATTACATTAAAGTTTTTTTCCTTCCGATTAAATTTATCCGTCCTTTATTCCAAACATTATCTGATTTATTTTTATCATTCAAAGCGAAAAACGACCAGAAAGTTTTCTCGCAGGTTGTCAAAGGTATTCTGATGACCATTCCAGTTTTATTTGTTTTTTTGCTTCTTTTTTCTTCGGCGGATTTGATTTTTCAAAAATATGTTTCAAATTTGATTAATATTAATATCAAACCGGAAATAATTTTTAGGTCTATTTTAATTTTAATAGCGACTCTTGCCTATATCGGCGCCTATTCTTATTTATTTAGGAAACAGGATAACCAAATTAATGTACGGCAAAACAGCGAAAGCTATAGCATCGGACGTATAGAAAACTCTATTCTACTCGGTTCGGTCAATGTTTTATTCTTTGTTTTTATGTTCATCCAATTGACTTATCTTTTCGGAGGTGAAAGTAATATCTCGGCTCTGGGTTTTACCTATGCCGAATACGCTCGCCGCGGATTTTTTGAACTGATAACGGTGGCTGTTGTTTCTTTGTTTCTGCTCTTATTCACGGAAAAATACATTATTAAGAAAGAAACAGGACATACGATCGGATTCAAATTTTTGAGTACCGTGTTAATCGTTCAGGTAATGCTAATTATGGCTTCCGCTTTTACTCGTTTATCGTTATACGAAGAAGCCTACGGTTTTACAGACCAGAGATTCTTTAGCCATGCCTTTATTATTCTACTAGCGGTCATTTTTTGCCTGTTGCTATACAAAATCTACAAAAATAAAAAAGAAAAAATATTTGCTTTTCACATTTTTATCTCGATTATTTTGTTTTTGTCCGTGATGAATTTTCTTAATCCCGATGCCTTTATCGCGCGCCGCAATATTGAGCGATTCATCGTTACTGGAAAACTCGATGCTCGCTACTTAGGTCGTCTTTCAAGCGACGCCATACCGAATACTATCAAAATATTGGATATATCAGACGAAGATCTGAGGAATAGTTTTGCCCACGGACTGTATTGGCGCGCTCAAGATATCAATTCCTCTTATTTCTCAAAATGGCAATCGTTGAACATATCGCGAATGAAAGCGAAAAAGATTCTTGACTCAAGAATGAGTAAGATAGAGCCATACAAGGATTATCAGCAGCAGAATCCTGATTCGGTAGACGAGATTAGTGAGATTTTGAAGAAATAGGATTATTCCTTGATTATTGAACGGGATTAGGCTTCAAATTTAGAGATAGTAATATTAATAGTAAAAATATTAATTTTTAACGACCCATCCGAGATTTGAACCAGACAAAATAGACAAAAACATATATTTTATCAGTGTTTTTCAATACCAGACCAGAGTGGATTAGAATGGTGATTTTAATAAGATAAGGCGAACAGAAATTGTTCGCCTTTATTATTTATTGTTGATTAATATCTATAAGATGTTATTATTTGTAATAAGGTTATTGATTAATTAAGAATAAAAAAAATGACTCAAAAACAAATTACTATTAAACAAATTCAAGATTGGGAAAGGAATTTTTGCAAGGAAAAAGGCATTACTTTTGACAAAGATGAACAAATGAGAATAGCTTTGTTAAAATTGATGGAGGAAGTAGGGGAAACGGCCAAGGCTGTCTTGGAAAAGGAATGGGACGATATTTTGGCAGAAGTTGCCGATGTTATAGTTTTCGCCTGTAAGGTGGCGAATGTTACGGAAGATAATTACGCAAAAGATAAATTGGAAAAAGTCATGGAGCGCAAGTTGACTTATTGCGAGGGGAGAACTTACGACGCAAAAATACGCAAGTTTAACAAGCCGAAGAATCCGGAGTTTAAGTAAGAGATATTTCCGATTAATAAAAAGCGCCTCGTTGTTCAGGCGCTTTTATAATTCACGGCATTCGTTTTTATTGTATTTCGATGACTTCGAATGTGTTATTCCTGTATTTCACTTTGTCGTCTGTCTCTTTGCCGAGGCAGGCTTGCGCGATTGGAGTCGTAACAGACAAAGTCGTAATTTCGACATCGTCAACAATAATTTTTTCTCCTTTCCTTTAAATCAAAAGAACTTTTGTCTCCTTTTGTTAATCTTAATATTTGATGGTTATAAAAGTCAATAAAAATTGTGGTGCTCAGCTAATAAAAATCGCCAAAGAGGCGGTTTTTTGATATAATAAAAACGTAGTTAAAACGACCTTTATAATAAAGAGATGCCTAAGAAAATTATTTTAATTACTGCCATGATATTTATAGCTGGAGGGGTCTTTTTGGTGTTTCAATTTCAGAAAGCGGAAGATTCCGAAAAGCCAACTGATATAGAACAGGCCTGTCTGGATTCGGGAGGGACTGTTAGTACTGCTCTCTGCTGCAAATCAACAGGCGATTTCCCGGATGACTGCGCTATTGGCGCCTGCGGCTGCGCTCCAGAATACAGCCATCAGGTAAAAGTCTGTG